>Ga0157371_10000085_pt1 | contig 148566 bp, 124 predicted proteins | sample C45metaG_FD_113462 | JGI IMG/M metagenome (GOLD analysis project Ga0157371, IMG submission 113462) | Corn rhizosphere microbial communities from Kellogg Biological Station, Michigan, USA - C4-5 metaG | ecosystem: Host-associated > Plants > Roots > Rhizosphere > Soil | place: USA: Michigan...
CGACCTCCATTTGTACAAATAAAATAATTAAAAGGTTATTACCATGGCAGTTACCAGATTAAAAAGAAAAGACAGAAGAAATAAAAATACAGCTCACCAAGAGGTAGCATTTTTAAAGAGAGCAACTAACATCGAGTTAGGAAGCCGCTCTGCACAACCTAAAAACGATCAATTAGCTAAAAACAATGCTGTTTTAGCTACTTTGGCAAAATAGTTTTTAGAAATTTCTTCTTAAAGATTTAAAGCATCCTTCTGATCAAAGGATGCTTTTTTTATGCTTTAGTATTTTTGATACTCACAATATAATTGTAATTCTAAGTCTCTTTTCTAATTCAATCGTCATGCTGAACTTGTTTTACAAGTAGTGGTCGTATTTTCAATTGTCTTGTAGCTACTACTACGTGGTCAGTATCTTTCGCGCAAGATAAACCCCTAAAATAAATTCAGGGTGACGACGTATGCTAACAAACTAAAATCTTAACTTTATGCTATTAGATTTACGAATACACATGAATCTTACAGAAACTCTTTCAAAATTAGAATCGCTCGGCGAAGAGAAAGTCCGTGCCATGCATATTAAGAACGGCGCCAGAGAAAACATTTTTGGTGTTAAAATGGGCGACATCAGGGCGATAGCCAAAAAAATCAAAACCGACCATGTGCTTGCACTTCAACTTTGGGAAACTGAAAATATCGATGCCCGGCTGCTTGCCATTTTAATCCTGAAACCAAAAGCACTATCGGCAGCACAAATTGAGCAAATGGTCTCTTCAGAAAATTTTACCTGGGCGGCAGACTGGTTTTACAACTACATCGTTAAAGAATACCCCGATAAGGAACAATTCAGGGAAAAGTGGATGAATTCGGAAAATATTATGCTGGCCCGCGCAGGCTGGAGCTTAACCAGCGGACGTATAACCAGGGCACCTGAAGGAATAGATATCCCAGCAATTCTTGATCGGATTGAAAAAGAAATGCCAAAAGTAGCACCCGAAATCCAATGGACCATGAATACTGCATTGGCCCAGATTGGCATTAACCACCCAATTTATAGAGAAAGAGCCTTAGCCATTGGCGAAAAACATGGCATTTACCGCAATTACCCTGTTTCTAAGGGCTGTACTTCTCCCTTTGCACCAATCTGGATTAATGAAATGGTAAGCCGCCAAAAGTAGTTGTTTTGCAGCGCAAGGTAATTTGTTAAGTTAAGGAGAAATATCACCGGCACAAGCCTTTCATGATAAACCCGATAGTAGTGGAGGCCGATTCTTCATCGGCTGGAACGAATAGCGGGACTGTCTAACCCAATGGAATACCGACATTCATTTCCAAAACCTGAAAGCAGATGGTTTTATTAAATAAACTAAATCGTCACGTCAAGAAAACGAATAGTAAGATTGGTTTTTTACCCGAAAATAAAAAAGAAGCATTCAGACATTAAATATACCTCCAGATTAAACTGTAAGGCGCGCTTAAACCAACGCTTTACAGATGCTTTTAATCAATCCTGGCCCCTCATATATAAAACCAGTATACAATTGAACTAAAGATGCACCAGCATCCAGTTTCTCTTTTGCATCCTTTGCTGAGTGTATCCCACCTACCCCAATAATCGGGAAAGCTTTGTTTGATTTTTCTGAAAGATAACGAATGACTTCAGTAGAACGTTCTTTAACTGGTTTACCGCTCAAACCACCTGTTTCGACAGTTAAATCTTTCTCCGTAGCCAGATTTTCTCTACTAATGGTAGTATTAGTGGCAATAATACCAGCAATTTTGGTTTCAGCAACAATTTCGATGATATTATCCAATTGTGCATCGGTTAAGTCAGGCGCAATTTTTAACAGAATCGGACGTGAAACATCGTTTTTACGGTTGCGCTGCTGTAAGGTATTCAGAATTCTCTTCAGGGGTTCTTTTTCCTGCAGTTCGCGTAAACCTGGTGTATTTGGCGAACTTACATTCACTACAAAATAATCTACTACATCAAAAAGACGGTCGAAACATTTAATATAGTCGCTTACTGCATCTTCATTTGGCGTAGCCTTGTTTTTACCGATATTCCCACCTACCACAATGTCAGGATGTTTATCTTTTAACAAGCGCAAACGTTCCGCCATTACATCTACTCCTTTATTGTTAAAGCCCATCCGGTTAATTAAAGCTTCATCATTAGGTAAACGGAACATTCGGGGTTTATCATTTCCAGGCTGAGGCATTGGTGTTACCGTACCCACTTCAATAAATCCGAACCCTAAATTACTAAGTGGCTCCACATATTCACCGTTTTTATCAAATCCGGCAGCCAGGCCAACGGGATTTCTGAATTTTATCCCAAAAACCTCGCGTTCTAAGCCTTTAATGTGCACATCAAAGCTGCTACGGATAATGGTTTTACCCAATGGAAATTTATCATTAAACCATTTTAACCGCTTAACTACAAAATAATGTACATTTTCAGGGTCAAATTTGAAGAATATTGGTTTAATAAGGCGATACATAGCACGAAGATAAGAACTTAATGGGAAAAAGGAAAATGGGACAATTTTCAGTTCTCAATTCTCAGTTACCAGTGAACTAATGACTAATGAACCAATGAACAATTAAACCCTCATCCATTTTCCTTTCCATCATGCTAATATCCTGCGGTAAACTGCTCCTGGTGATGTGCTTTATTTTCCAGCTCATCAGCAATAACAATCGCCAAATCTTCTACCGATAAAATAGAACGCCCTTCCTCATTAAAAACCGGACTGGTTTTACCCAAGCGGTATTTTCCGGTACGGCCGGTGGTGATCCCTTGATGCATCTCAATAGCAGGACTAAAAAACAACCAATCTAATTCCTTTTCTTGTTTTAGCGTATTAAAATAATCTCTTACTGCTGTTGCACCTGGCTTGTATTCGGCAGGGAAGTTCGGCCCATCTACAATTTGGTGACCATCAATCTGCAGGGTACCTGCTCCACCGATAAAAATGTAACGTTTAACGCCCGATGCTTTTACAGCAGTCTGAATGGCATTTGCGCCCTCTACTGTATCGTTATATAAATTTGGGTTGGTCCACCCCGCATTAAAAGCACTTACTACGGCATCAGCACCTTTTAAAGCTGCTGCTAATTTTTCAGTATCCAAAACATCGACCGCCACCTTACTTACCTTTTCATCGTTACTTTCAATTTTGTCGGTATCGCGTGCAATGGCAATCACTTCATTTCCACGACTTACTAATTCGTTCAAGATGGCTTTGCCTACAAATCCGGAGGCCCCAATTAATGCTACTTTCATATTATTTAATTTTAATTAACTTATTATTATAAAATTGTAATGTTTTTTATTACAGTTATATCCAAAAAAAATTATTCAAACGCCGAGGCAAAATCTGCCAATGTCTGTTTTGATAAATTGGCGATCAGCGCATGCTCTGCATTGCTGTACAGGGAATCTAAATGTTGATTGATCTGTCTACCGATCGGACATTTAGGATTCGGTTCATTTTTATGTTGCCCTAACACATTGCTGCTTCTAACCGATTGGTACACTTCCCCCAGATTAATATCTTTGGCATTTTTAGCCAGAAACGAGCCTCCACCCTTACCTTCCTTGCTTTCAACAAAACCATGTTTCCGTAAATTCATAATTTCCTTGCGGACCAAAGCAGGATTGATATTGATACTTCCGGCCAGGTACTCTGAACTCACAACAGCACCTTTCGCCTCATTTAATAAGGTTAAGATGTGTAGGGAGATTGGAAACCGGCTATTGCTCATTCTGTAATTATTTTTATTACAGTACAAAAGTAAGAAGGTTTTACCAAAATCAAAACTTATTTTACAATTTCTAATACAACGATTCATCGCCGCGTTAAGAAGGCAGTTTTTCCTATTTGACTTTCCACCTGAAAAAAGCCTTTAAATTTCGTACTTTTGCAGCCGAAATGATTTCAATAAATAATTTAACTTTCCTGATTGGCTCAAGGGCCTTATACGATGACGCAAACTGGCACATAAAACCTGGCGATAGAGCTGGTTTAATTGGTGCCAATGGAACAGGAAAATCAACACTTTTAAAAATAATTGTAGGCGAATATGCACCGAGTTCCGGTACTGTTTCCATGTCGAAAGACCTGAAAATTGGTTATTTAAACCAGGATTTACTTTCTTATGATTCGCACCATAGCATTCTGCACGTGGCCATGGAAGCTTTTGAGCGCCAAAATCAGTTGCATGATGAAATTGAAGAGCTACTTAAAAAAATCGAAACGGATTATAGCGAAGAGGTTTTATTTAAATTAAGCGATAAACAGCAAGAATTTGAAGCTTTAGATGGCTATAACATCGAATATAGAGCTAACGAAATTCTGGCCGGTCTGGGTTTTAGCACGGCAGATCAGTTACGTCCGTTAAATACCTTCTCGGGAGGGTGGCGAATGCGGGTAATGCTGGCCAAAATATTATTACAAACTCCTGATATCTTATTACTGGATGAGCCTACCAACCACATGGATTTACCTTCTATTAAGTGGTTAGAAAATTATTTAATGAGTTTTGAAGGCGCCATTGTAATTGTATCTCACGATAGGTATTTCTTAGATAAAATTGTAAACCGTACGGTCGAATCTCGTAAGGGCAAGTTAACCGTATATGCAGGTAACTATAGCTTCTATGTGGAAGAAAAAGCCTTACGTGGAGAAATCCAAAAGGGTGAATTTAAAAATCAACAGGCCAAAATTAAACAGGAAGAACGCTTAATTGAGCGTTTTAAAGCGAAGGCGAGCAAGGCTAAAATGGCCCAATCGCGCATGAAAGCTTTAGACAAGATGGAGCGTATTGACGATGTTGATGATGATAACCCAACCGTAAATTTTGCTTTCAAATTTTCTAAACCATCAGGCAGGCACGTGGTACGGATAGAACATGCCAATAAGAGTTATCCAAATGTGCATATTTTAGATGATGCTGAGGGTGTGATCGAAAAAGGCGATAAAATTGCCTTGATCGGTGCCAACGGTAAGGGTAAATCTACTTTATTGAGAATGATTGCCGGAACTGAAAAATTTGAAGGTTTCTGCGAAACGGGTCATAATGTTACCACCACTTTCTTTGCGCAGCACCAGTTAGAGTCGCTGCATTTAGAAAATTCAATTTTAGAAGAATTACAGGCATTTGCCCCAAAACATAGCGATACTGAATTACGGAGTATTTTAGGTTGTTTCCTTTTTACCGGTGATGATGTTTTCAAAAAGATCAAAGTGCTTTCCGGAGGAGAAAAATCGCGTGTGGCCCTTGCTAAATCTTTAACAACAGATTCTAACTTCCTGATTCTGGATGAGCCTACCAACCACCTGGATATCCAATCGGTAAACATTTTGATCCAGGCACTGGACCAATTTGAAGGTACTTTTATTGCCGTATCTCACGATAGGTATTTCTTAGATAATGTGGCCAACAAAATCTGGTTTATAGAAGGAGGAAAAATTAAACAATACCCTGGTACTTATGCCGAATATGAAGAATGGAATAGCAAAAGGGTAATACCTGCAGCTAAACCTATTCCGGTTAAGATGCCGGAGAAGCCAAAAGCAGAACCAAAACCGGTTACCGCCAATACTGCCAACCAGTTGAAAAAACTGAATGACGAGCTGCAAAAAACAGAAAAACTGATCGCAGAGCTGGAACAAAATGTGAAAAACATTGAAGCAGAACTGGCAGACGAGAATGTTTACGCTAAAGCCGATAAATTAGCAGAAGCCAACAAACGTTATTTATCTGCCAAACAAGATTTAGACAACAGCCAAAGTAAATGGGAAACACTGGCTGCTGAAATTATGGAGCTGGAAGGTTAGTTTTAAACAACAAATACATAGCCGTTTCGATGTAAAATTGAAACGGCTTTTTTTGCCACGGAAACTCAGAAACACAGAGGGAGTTTTTTCTGTCATGCTGAGGCACGAAGCATCTGCAGCCTATAAAAAACATGCTTCGTGCCTACAATTACTTTATTTTATAATTATTTATTGACTGACTTATGAAACTATGGCATTTCCATCCAGCTAAGCCTTAGCACAGCATCACCGTTCAACTTAAATCCGGCCTAACAAATTTTTCGGCATCCACTAACCCAGCCCTACCAATGGCTTTGAAAGAAAAATTTTCAGCCGGCGTTTTTTGGTTCTTTTTGACGCCAAAAAGAAGGAGCCAATCGGCGGCGGCGAGCCGAGGCAAGACTGCGCCGTATGGCACAAGAATCATTTAAGTTACTCATATTGATTTTTTTTTTAAAAAATCAATTATTCATTAAATGATAGCATATCGAAAAACTTCCGTATTAATCCTTATTTCCCTGACAACCATCCGCAGCTCCATTTTGTCCCTTCCCAATAAAACTTTACTTTTAGCCATGCAGAAAATATTAATCCCGGTTTTATTTTTCATCTCTACTTTAGCTTTTGCACAAAACGATACAAAGTTTACCAACGAGAATAAAATTTATCTTCCAAATATCAAAACTGTGCTTTGCTATAACACTAATAAAGAGCAAAGTTTACCCGTTATTATGCTCAATTCATCAGAAACGATCACTTTTTCTTTCGATGATCTACTTGCAGGCACCCAAAATTACTGGTATACCATTGAACATTGCACTGCAGAATGGGAGACTTCCAAAATTTCGAGCATCGATTACTTAGGCAGTTTTAACGACGACCGCATCATCAATTACCGCTATTCATCCAACACGGCAAGAAAATATACGCACTACGAGATCAGCTTACCTAATAATCAAATCCAACCTAAAATTGGCGGCAATTATGTATTAAAAGTCTATTTAGATGGCGACAAAAACAAGCCGGTTATTTCGCAGCGCTTCTATATGCTCGATAATCAGGTTGCTGTAGCGGCAGAAGTAAACAATTCCATGCAGGTAGAAGACAGGAATTATAAACAAAAAATCAACTTTACCATTAACCATGCTTTCCACATCCCTAACCCCTATCAGGATATAAAAGCTGTGGTGATGCAGAATTTTAATGCGAATACCATTCAGGTTAATACCAAACCAGCCTTTGTACGGCCAAACCAATTGGTTTATAACGACCTCAATACGAATGATTTCTGGGGAGACAATGAATTTAGAAAATTTGATACGAGAAGTTTGCGTTATAAGGCAGATAATGTGAAGGACATTTATCGCGATAATCAATCCGTAAACGTCATGCTTTTTCAGGATGCAGCCAGAACGATCGGTGCATTTGCCAACCAATACGATGAAAACGGAAACTTTTTTATCCGCAATACCGACGGAAGAGATGATAAAACCGAAGCAGAGTACATGAGTGTTTTGTTTACGTTAAATGCGCCTGCACCCAGCCAGAATGGCGACGCCTATGTGGTTGGCCGGTTTAACAATTACACCATGAGCAATGAAAATAAACTACTCTACGATGCCAACAGGAAACAGTTTTACGGTAACGTGATCCTTAAACAAGGCCTCTATGATTATGAGTATGCCTGGTATAATAAAGAGACCAAAGTAATGGAAACCAAACCTTTCGAGGGTGCATTCTTCCAGACCGAAAACAGTTACCAGATTTTTGTTTATTACCGCCGGCCGGGCGCACGTTGGGACACGCTCGTTGGTTTTACCAATTTAAGCAATAAAGTTTCAGACGGAAGGTAAGCAGCACCATTGCAAATCAGATTTACAATAATGATGCGCCAAATTGCATAAATAGACATCATAAGTTTAAATGACCTTATATTTCTTAGGCGGCAAAAGACCTCTCACCTATAATACAATCAAACCCGATTTCGATTGATAATGTGCTTTAATTTAGGTTATTTGGCGCCTTACATGAACGGTCGTCACCCTGAACTTGTTTCAGGGTCTTTATAGCAAGGCGGTTTAACAGGAAAGATGCTGAAATGAATTCAGCATGACGAAACGGCTAGCCAATTCGTCTTAATAAAATACATTAATTTTTAAACATTAATCAAACTCAGGTTATTAGTTAAATAATTATAAGTAAGATCTACTTAAAAAATTTTCGCCAATTAGATCCTGAAACAAGTTACCATTGATGTTATTTTGTAATATTGAGAAGTTTAGCCGATTTGTATTTCCGCCCAACTAGGCCTTAGCACCGTATCCCCCGTTCTAATAAATCCGGCCTAACAAATTTTTCGGGTCGCACTCCCCAAGCCAACCCACTAGCTTTGAAAGAAAAATTTTCAGCCGGTGTTTTTTGTTTCTTTTTGACATCAAAAAGAAAGAAGCCTGTCCGGCTAGGACTAATAAAACACCCCATCCTGCGGACACCCCTCTAAAATAGGGGAGTTACATGCCTCCTGAAATTTAAACGTCATTTATATTGATTTTTATCCAATAAAATACCCTTCAGGATGACGATCGCTTTAATTGTCAACTTGACTTTTAATATTCCAATACTTACCTTTATTGTTACATAAATTTTCTTTGTTTTAAATGTGGTTTTTTACTTTAGTGTTTCAGAAAGCAACCAGATAAACACCTAGAGAATTAAGTGTATCTAACCAAAAATTATGTTTAAAAAGTTAATTGCCGCAGCATTAATATTCTATCCCTGCGCAAAAATTTCGGCACAAACGCCGGGTGATTCGTACACGCAATCCATCAATGGAACCAAATTAAAATTCGATATGCAGGCTATACCGGCAGGCAAATTTAAAATGGGAAGCAAAACAGGAAAACCAGATGAGCAACCTGTTCATGAGGTTAAACTTGATGCTTTCTGGATTGGAAAACATGAAGTAACCTGGGATATTTTTGAGCCTTTTCTTTACCGTGATTACGAAAAACAAGCCAGTACAAGCGCTATTCCGGCTGAAGTAGACGCCGTTACCAGGCCCACAAAACCCTACCTTGATATGACTTTTGGTATGGGTAAAGCGAACCAGCCGGCGGTAGCCATGACCCAATATAATGCCATCCAGTTTTGTAAATGGCTTTATATGCGTACAGGTATTTTTTATCGTTTACCAACAGAGGCAGAATGGGAATACGCCTGTAAAGCCGGAACCGAAAGCAATTATTCTTTTGGTGAAGATGCTACCAAACTAGGCGATTATGCCTGGTATAAAGATAACAGCGACAACAAAACACACCAGGTAGGGCAAAAAAAACCAAATCCATGGGGATTATTTGATATGTATGGAAACGTGAGCGAATGGACATACGATCAATATCTTGCCGATTTTTACAGTCAAAGCAAAGATAAAACTGCAGAAAACCCGGTGGCAGTACCCGAAAAACTCTACCCCAATGTAGTTCGCGGCGGCTCTTATGATGAAACACCAAATCATTTAACCTCAACAACCAGATTGGCTTCTGATCCATCATGGAAACAATTAGATCCGCAGATTCCTAAAAGTAATTGGTGGTTCCCTGAAGCTCCTTTTGTAGGCATGCGCCTGGTACGCCCTGTAAAAACGCCTTCAAAAGCAGATATAGATGCGTATTACAATAAGCAACCGATAAAAGACTTTTAAAAACACATCCCTAACCAAAATAAAAATTAAACACATGAAAAAACCAGTTAACCAACAAGATCGTCGCGATTTTCTAAAAGCAACAGCCATGCTGGCCGGCGGGGCCATGTTAAGCAGCATTCCACTGGCTGGCGCTTATGCATCAGGATCTGATACCATTAAAATTGCCTTAATAGGCTGTGGCGATCGTGGTACCGGAGCAGCTTTCCAGGCGTTAAGCACTAAATTTAATCTAAAACTGGTGGCCATGGCCGATGCTTTTCAAGATCGGTTAGACAGCAGTTACCAGTCTTTAAGTTCGAAATTTGCAGCAAAGATGGATGTTCCGAAAGAACGCCAGTTTGTTGGCTTCGATGCCTATTTAAAAGCCATTCCATTAGCTGATGTAGTGTTGTTAACCACCCCTCCGGGCTTCCGTCCTATCCATTTCGAAGAAGCGGTTAAACAGAATAAACAAATTTTCATGGAAAAACCTGTTGCTGTAGATGCACCGGGCATCAGAAAAGTATTGGCCGCAGCCGAAGAAGCGAAAAAGAAAAAACTGAACGTTGTGGTAGGTTTACAGCGCCGCTACCAGACCAACTATCGCGAATCGATGAAACGCATTAACGATGGTGCCATTGGCGATATCATGTCGGGCCAGGTATATTGGAACAGCGGCGGCGTTTGGGTACGCCCACGTACAGCAAACCAGACCGAAATGGAGTACCAAATGAGAAACTGGTATTATTTCAACTGGTTATGCGGCGATCATATTGTGGAGCAACATGTGCATAATATCGATATTGCCAACTGGATCAAAAACGGACATCCGGTTTCGGTACAGGGAACGGGCAGCCGGGCCTGGAGAACAGGAAAAGACTATGGAGAGATTTATGATAACCACTCTATCGAATTAACTTATGCCGATGGTGCGGTAATCAACAGCCAATGCAGGCATTTTGAAGGCATCAGTAACCGCGTAGATGAAACTTTTCAGGGTACAAAAGGCAAAATTTACCTTTCAGGCAGCAACCAGGCCATTATGAAAGATTATAGTGGTAAAGAACTCTATAACCACAATACCAAAGGAAATGCAAATCCATACCAAACAGAGCACGACGAATTGTTCGATGCGGTTGCTAAGGGAGAATATAAATTCAGTAACGTAGATTATGCTGCAACAAGTACATTCTCGTCGATTATCGGCCGTTATGCTACTTACTCTGGTCAAACCATTAAATGGGATGAGGCTTTAGCTTCGAACATCAGTTTAATGCCTGAGCGTTTTGCATGGGATGCTAATCCGAAGTTAATGCCTGATGAAAAAGGACTATATCCTATCGCCATGCCCGGCCAAACCAAGGTGATCTAAAATTAAATGGATGCGTTATAGGTTTCTGCTTCTCATTCTACCAGTAATATTTGCTTTCTCCCTGAAAAAAGAGCTGAAGCAATATAAAATTAATGGTTTTGCGCAGGGAACCGATTATGCCATTATGTACTATGCCACTGATAGTTTAGCCACTAAAGCTGGCATAGATAGTTTATTGAACGAAATTGATTTATCGATGTCGCTTTACAAAAAGGGATCATTGATAAATCAATTTAATGATGCAGAAAAAGAAATTAAAACCGATCGTTTTATAAATGACGTGCTGAAAAGGAGTTTTGAGATCAACCACGATACAAAAGGCATTTTCGATATTACGGTTGCCCCATTGGTACAAGCCTGGGGTTTTGGGCCGAAAGAGACCAAAAACGAGCCCGATCCTGCAGTTATTAAATCTATATTGGCCTGCGTAGGCATGAAAAGCCTAAAACTAAAGAACGGCTTATTAAGCAAACTAAAGCCCTGTATACAAATTGATTTAAATGGAATTGCACAAGGTTATAGTGTCGATTTAATTGCCGTTTATCTTGAACAAAAAGGAATTAAACAATACGTAGCCGAGCTGGGAGGTGAAATTCGGATTTCAGGACCTAAACCCAATGGCGAAACCATGAAAATTGGCATTGAAGGTCCGGATAAGGATGGAACGCCGGTAATCAGGCATATCGCTGCGATCAATTCTGGTGCCATTACCACATCGGGCAACTACCGGAAATTCCACCAGAGCGGCAAGAAAAAAATTTCTCACCTGATCGATCCTAAAACCGGCTATCCTTTAGATAATGAGATGATCAGCGTAACAGTATATGCCAAAGATGCCATTACAGCCGATGGATATGATAATGCCCTAATGGCGATGCACCTCAAAGATGCCATTGCCTTTGTTGAAAGTAGAAAAAACCTGGAAGCTTATTTTGTATACCACCAGAAAGATGGCAAAGTGGCTGATACCTTAACCACGGGATTCAAAAAATTAATTACACACTAATATCTGTTAAAATTAAACCGATGAAAAGAAGTGAGTTTATAAGAAACAGCCTGCTTACAGCCGGTGCCATTACTACAGGAGCAAGATTTACCAATACTTTTGCTGCCGAAAAAACAAATGATACATTAAGCGATAAAACTTTTAACCTCGATTATGCACCGCACCAGGGCATGTTTCAAAACCATGCGGGCAAGAGTTTTCTAGATCAGATCCAGTTTATGTACGATAAAGGTTTCCGTTCCATCGAAGATAACGGTTATCTCGGTCGTTCTGTTGAAGAACAGGAGAAAATCGGTAATTTACTTGCGAAACTGGGCATGCGCATGGGCGTTTTTGTGGTAGATGGTGGCGATAACTGGAAAACCTCGTTAACTACGGGCAAAAAAGAATTTAAAGATAAGTTTGTGGAAACCTGCAAAAAGTCTGTAGAAGCCGCAAAACGCTGTAATGCCAAATGGCTTACCGTAGTGCCTGGTTTTTATGAGCGCAACCTGCCTTACGGCAATCAGTTTGCCAATGTAATTGATGCCATGCGCGCAGGCGCCGAAATTTTTGAATCTCATGGTTTGATTATGGTTTTGGAAACCCTGAGCGATACGCCAGAGCTTTTCCTGCAAAAAACAAATGAAACCTATGCAGTTTGCAAAGCGGTTAAAAGTCCTTCGTGTAAAATTCTTTATGATATTTACCACATGCAACGTACAGAAGGCGACTTAATTAAAACCATCGATCGTTGTTGGGATGAAATTGCCTACATCCAGATTGGAGATAATCCGGGCCGAAAAGAACCTACAACCGGGGAAATCAATTATAAAAACCTATTCAAACACTTGCACAGCAAAGGCTACAAAGGCGTAATGGGCATGGAGCACGGCAATTCTAAAGGAGGAAAAGAGGGTGAGTTGGCTGTTATTTCTGCTTATAGGGAAGAAGATAGCTTTTTGTAAGTTGTTCAAATAAAGTGTCGTCATCTCGACTGAAGCGCAGCGAAATGGAGAGATCTTTTAATTTGCTAAAACTATGTTCAAAGATTTCTCCACTACGGTCGAAATGACGATTCCACGCCGTGGATTGCAACCCCCTATCCAATAGTTGGTGACACACCAACCATCTTCATCATAAAATTAACCACAGATAAAAAGGATGAACACAGATATAAAAATCAGTGTTGGAATTATATGTAATGGTCTGTGCGCCACAGACCTTTGAATTGGTTCAGAGGACAACTTTTTGTAAATAATGTTCAAATAAAGCTTCGTCATCTCGACTGAAGTGCAGCGAAATGGAGAGATCTACCAAAACAGATTTCTCGACTGCGTTGCACTCCGCTCGAAATGACGATCCTTCGGAGAGAGATATTTGCATTAAATTCTCCACGCCGTGGTCTGCGTCCCCACAGACCACAATATTATCTCTTCTCCTACCCCACCTTCAACACCCACACCGAAACACTGCCGGCATTGCAATGAAACTCTGCCCAGCCATTTTCATCAATAACTACTTCCTGCTGGCGATAACCTAAGGCATCAACAAAGGTTTTTCCGGCAAAGTGTTTACCTATTTCCATTTCTTTGAATCCTTCCTCTCCTGTACTCAACAATACGGCTAAACCACTGTTTTCATGTTCTTCATCACCAGCACGGGTCCATCCTACACAAATACCATGGTCAAAATAATCGCGTTGCTCACCGTAGGCTAAGGCTGCACGGATTTTACTCATGGTTTCGACAGCAGGGATTGCGGCCAGGTCAACATGTACCTCATCGCCTTCCTTGTCTTTATCATCATAAATTCCTCCATACAGATCAGGAAAGAATAAACATGGGATGCCTTGCATGCGCAAAAGGATCATGGCATACGCTAAAGGCCTGAACCAAAAATCGACATAAGATTCCAGTGCCTGTAAAGGTTGCGAATCATGATTATCAACAAATGTTACCGCCAGATCAGGCTTCACCTGTACCAGCGTTCCATCAAAAATCGTCCGCATATCAAAATCTTCGTTTTTACTGGCCAGGAAAAAATTATGGTGCAACAACGAATCGAATATTTGTGTCCTTCCGCCGGTAATTTCAATATAGTTCAATTGCCCCGCTATATCCACCACGTTCCAATCCTCGGCCACAATAAAAAACTCGCGGTTATATTTTTGATTCAGGTGATCGATCCACTCTACAATAAAATCAGGATTGATGTGTTTAACCGCATCTAACCTGAAACCGTCTACCTTAGTGGTTTCCACTACCCATTCGCCCCAGTATTTTAACTCTTCAACTACAGCCCTGTTGCGGTAATCGATATCATTGTACATCAGGTAGTCGTAATTACCGAATTCGGTAGATGGAACCTCTTCAAAACCTTCACCTAAGTGGTTTTGGATCGAATAAATAGCAGTCTCTTTGATATCTTCTGCCCAGTCTACCCCACTAAAACACTCATGGTTCCATATAAATTCAGAATATTTACCCTTTCGGCCGGGGAAAGTAAACTTTGTCCAGGCCTCAATTTCGAAAACATCGCTGGTAAATTCATTTCTATTATCAGGATTTACCGTTCTAACGGCTACTTTCTCCAGTTCATCGCCACCCGCTTTGTGGTTAAACACAGCATCGGCTAAGGCGCCAATTCCATTTTCGTGTAATGCTTCAATAGCCTTAATATACTCATCTTTGGAGCCATATTTGGTATGCACACTTCCTTTCTGATCGAACTCGCCCAAATCAAAAAGGTCGTAAACGGCATAACCAACATCATAAGTCGCATTGTTCGATTTATAAGCCGGTGGCAACCATACAGCGGTTATTCCAATTTCTTTTAAATGACTCGCTTCTGCAGCTACTTTAGTCCACAAATTTTGTTCTTCGTTATAATACCAATGGAAAAATTGGATAAGGGTCTGATTTTGCATTAATTTGATTTTTTTTAAAAGGATAACATGATAGCTGATGAATTTGTTTTTGGATTGAAGATCTTCACAAGTTCTTTCCTGCTGATCTCGATGATGCCCGCAGAAAACAACTTAAATCTGCGAAAATCTCTTGAATCTTCGGGAACAACCTTACTGATGCTTTTCCCGCTGATACTCGCCAATCCTCGCAGAAAAACAAAATAATAACTCTGCGAAAATCTCTTGAATCTGCGGGAACAATCTGACTCATACTTTCCCGCTGATTTCGCCGATCACCGTAGTAAAACATAATAATACATCTGCGAAAATCTCTTGAATCTGCGGGAACAATCTTAGGCATGCTTTTCCCGCTGATTTCGCAGATCACCGCTGAAAAACATCTGCTAAATCAACCAGAATCTATTTGAAATACAATCTTAACCACATTTTACTTACTTTTGCCCTTAAATGAGTTTAAAAAAGAAATTTGCCAGAGAAAGTTTTACCATTATGAACGAATTGGTATTACCAAATGATACCAATACCTTAAACAACCTGATGGGTGGGCGTTTGCTTCACTGGATGGATATTGCAGCGGCAATTTCGGCTCAAAAACACTGCAATCGTATCGTGGTTACCGCTTCGGTTGATAATGTTTCTTTTAAACAGCCCATTAAACTAGGTGATGTGATTACCATCGAAGCCAAGGTAACCAGGGCTTTTAATACTTCGGTAGAAGTTCGTTTAGATGTATGGGCAGAAAATATTCCGAGTGGTGCACGCCAAAAAAGTAATGAGGCTTATTATACCTTCGTAGCATTAGATCAAAGCGCCAGAACCATACCTGTACCAGAACTGATTCCGGAAACGCCCGAAGAAATTGATTTGTTTGATGGTGCACTGCGCCGCCGGCAGTTACGTTTGGTTTTGGGTGGCAAAATGCATCCTGATGATGCCAGCGAACTCAAGGCTCTTTTCTTTAAAACGTAATTTTTTTCAACAAATTCCTTTCTGCTTGGTTTGATTGTTTTACTTTAGTGTTTACCTTACGCTGAAAAATATGACAACTTATACCATACTTATTATTTTAAGCGGATTAGTCATTTTCTCTTATCTGTTTGATTTAGTGGCCAGTAAAACCAAAGTACCATCGGTTTTATTGCTGTTGTTACTGGGCATTGGCCTGCGTTTCCTGGTCGATTACCTCAAAATACAAACCTTTAATTTCCTCTCCATTTTACCCACGCTCGGCACCGTAGGTTTAATCCTCATTGTTTTTGAGGGCTCGCTCGAACTTAAATATGATCAGCATAAAAACAAGATCATTAAAAGCGCTTTTTTTTCGGCCTTAAGTATTTTACTCGGTACCACCAGCGTCATTACCACCATCATTTACCAGATTTCGCACCACGATTTATATACCTGTATTGCCAATGCCATCCCTTTTAGTGTAATCAGTTCGGCCATTGCCATTCCATCGGCCGCAGCCTTAAACAATAAAGATAAAGAGTTTGTGATCTACGAATCCTCCTTCTCTGATATCCTGGGGATCATCATTTTTAATTTCACCATTACCAACCATTCGGTCACTACCTCCGCATTTATCGGCCTGGGCTTAAGTACCTTCCTCATCCTTTTACTATCCGCCATTGCCTGTGTGGTATTGTTGTACATTATGGGCCGCTTGGTACACCACATTAAATTTTTCCTGATTATAGCCATACTCATCCTGGTTTATGCCATTGGTCAGTCTTACCACCTCTCTTCGCTGGTGCTGATCCTGAGTACTGGTTTGTTCCTGAACAATGCCGATACCATCCAGAACGTTTGGTTCAGAAGTATTTTTCTATACAAGAATTTAACGGCCGATTTATCGCAGCTTTACCAGTTATCGGCAGAAAGTGCCTTCATTTTGCGGACTTTTTTCTTCGTTATTTTCGGTTTTACGATGAACATCGGCGAACTGAACAATAAGATTGTATTGGCCAATGGCTTTTTCATTCTGATTACGATATACCTCATCCGGATGCTCTTCCTTAAAATATTTAAAAAGGATACTTTAGGCCCTATTTTATACATCGCCCCCCGCGGACTAATCAGTATTTTACTTTATTTCAACCTGCCCGCCTCGCTAAAAATACAGGAAGTGGGTACACCGTTTTTATTCCTCGTGGTATTGGGTTCGAGTATTGTAATGACGCTGGGGATTACGCTGAGTAAGAGAAATAGTGTGGTTCAGTAGTTTATTGGTTCATTGTGCTGATCGTCATCTCGACTGTAGCGCAGCGAAATGGAGAGATCTATCTAGAAAGATTATATCCTTATTTGTTTAAACCTGTTAATTGACACCAAACGCCACACGCAAGACTCCTAACGCTTAAATGAAGACGAAATGCTTTTCAGCTGATGTAATTCGGCCAGCACATTTGGATTGGCCTGGTAATAAATGGAATAATAACTGAGTTCGTTAAACTTATTTTTATCTAGCTTATTAAAATTAAAGCGTGCAAGATTCGGATTAATGGCATGGATGGGCAATGCAACAGCATTTGCCATTGCAGTAAAAACAACAGAAAATACGGTGGCTGCCGCGTCTTCCTTCAGACCCGGCTCTTCCTTACCCCATTTATCAACCATTTTACCAGCTGCATTCATTTTATACTCTTCTGCCCTATCTTCACCGATTTTAATAAAACTCATTCCTTTATAACCTTTCTTAATCGTACGGATCTGTACGGTTTTAATTTCATTGATGGGAACGGTAATAAATTCGCCATCATGATTCAGAATCACATTTACCGAATCAACTTTATATAAAATTCCTTTGTGTTTTTCGTTTTGGGTTTTTAGAATGGCGATGTAAGGTTTTACGCTCTGAGCCATTGCTAAGCTTAGAGAAAAGAAAAAGATGAGGGTAAAATAGATAAACTTTATCATGTTATTGATTCATTGTTTTATGACTCATAGCCTTGTGAGTTAAGCCATTGGCACAGGTGAAAATAATTTAACCACAGATAAAAAGGATGGACACAGATATAAAAATCCGTGTTTATCTGTGTCCATCTGTGGTTAAAAACCTTAACTGAATGACATTGCTCCAAACGCCACACGCTTAGCGCCTAAGGCCTATCAATATAGTAAGCTTTTGAGTAAATTTCCAATTTTTTATACTCAGTGGCAAACAATTTTTCATCTTTATTGATCTTCAAAAACATTCTTTTAGCCTTAAGTTCGGCTATAAGGCCATAAGTTGTGCCTACTGCTGCCCCTAAAGTTGTAGCGGCTAAAAACGCTATAAGTTGTTCATCGCCAGATCCATTGTTGTTATCTGTAAATGCCAAAGAACCAATTGCCGCGCCAGCAAGTGTCCCGATCAGAAATCCTTTACCTGTGTTGATGCCTTTTTTCTTTAAGCGGATGCTGATGATGTTTTTTGAACGAAGCATGATGTAATTTCCATAACCATCATTCACAGCGACGCCTTCGGGAGAAATTTTCTCCAAAGTACCTTTTACAACAGGTAAAGAATCTGAAACCACTTTTACCTGGTAATTAATAAATTCCTGCGCTTTGGCTTCACTAAGAAACAGATTACATGCAAAGAAACAGAGCGATAAAAAGAAAATTTTCATTCGAGAGCGGTTTTTTGGTTAATTGGTTAATTGTATAAATTGGTTAACTGGTTAATTGTAATAATTCGTTAAACGGTTAATTGTTCAAATCGACTAAAGACTGCCGACTCGAGACTTCGGACTAAAATTGATCAATCCACTCTCAACTCCAAACGTCCAACTCCAAACTTTAGTGCGTAGCATTAGGCGCTTAGCGGGAAGACTCCAAACTGAAAACTCCCAACTCCAAACTAATCAACTTCCCATTTCCAGAATCTTATCAAATTCTGTTGCTTTTAATGGCATTACCGACAAACGTCCTTGTCTAACCAATGATATATCAACCAAACTTGGCTCTGCTTTGATCTGCTCCAGCGAAACCGGGTTTTTCAGGCTTTCTACTGGCGATAAATCAACCACTACCCAGTTGGCATCATCAGTAGTAGGGTCCTGGTAAAACTCTCTCACCACTTTGGCAATCCCCACTACATTTTTTCCTTCGTTACTGTGGTAAAAAAGCACCAAATCGCCTTCTTTCATGGCTTTCAGGTTATTCCGCGCCTGGTAATTACGCACGCCATCCCAAAAGGTACGGCCATCTTCGTTAAATTTCTCCCAACTGTATTTAAAAGGCTCTGATTTTACTAACCAATGGTTCATCTTATTCTTTATTTTAGGCTCAAAACTAACAAAACAGAACGGATTAGGAAATAGGTTGGAAAGAATGCTGGGTAGATACTTATTCAAAAATTGAAATTTCAATAGCTTATTAGTAAATTACAACTGATACGGTTACCGATATAAGATTTGAATTAGGAATGTACCTTTATTTTAGAAAAGAACTTTTATAATCACAGATGGATTTGCCAAAATATTTAAACAGCAATAAAACTGGACGAATTGGATTAAATATCTTGACGAAAATTGTTGAGAAAGAGCTTGGTTGGATTATTCGTCTTAATCACCAGGAGGATGACTTTGGAATAGATGCTTTTATTGACATAATAATCGATGAACATATTACAGGTAAATCGATTGCGATACAGGTAAAGTCTGGGGCTAGTTACCTTGTAAATCAAGATAGTCAAAATTGGAAGTTTAAGGGAGAAAAAAAGCATTTAAATTATTATCTAAATCAAGATGTGCCAGTTCTTATCATTTTAGTAGATGTTGAAAATGAAATAGCGTATTGGGAGGTATGCAAGGTTGAATATGTTGAACTGAATGAAAATTCTTGGACAATGCCAATCCCGAAGGATCAACAAATTTCATTATTGCAAAAGGAAAAACTATTAAAGTTTGTGCCTAAAACAGTAGATTATGTCTCACAGTTAGAGGACTATTGGTTAGGGAATAAGCTTTTATCTAATACCGATAGGCTTTTAATATTTGTAGGAAAGGACGATATTGAGGAATTGAACTATCGCCCCCTAGTGGATCTAATTGCGAGGATATGCTCTAATAAACATCATCTATCTAAATTTAGAGAAAACATAGAAATTGGAATACATGGATTTGATACAGATAGCAGAGAACTATACGAAATACCTGAAATTAAGAATTGGATGTGGAGCATTTTTGAACAAGTTCCAGGATTAACATATTTTTTAACCAATAATGAATACAGCCAATTTTTAAAAGTCTATGTTTTCTCAAGAGTTAAATTGGATATCATAGATAAAAACTTACAAGAAAGGAAAGTTTGGGTAGAGTTTGATAATAAATATCTCGAAGAAATATTCAATACGATTTTTAAGGACTTAAATGAATTTACTGACGCATTCGAAATGTCAGAACAAATTAATAAAGAAATATCGAACAATCTTGCAAAATGTATAACTGGAAAAGGGCTTATCGATTCGTAACCCTCTATTACTAGCGCAAGTCTTAGCGTTTACGCTAATGGACTGAATGACTTGTGCTTAGCAGAGATTTAATTTACGGATTTTTAAGCACAAGTCAGGCCTATGCTCTGGCCAGGCACACTAAGAATTATGCTAGAAAGGGGCTTAATTAAGAGAAATGCCTTCTATGGTATTAGTTAGAATATGAGTTTTAAATTTTACTGATGTCTTTCGGTAATGGTGGTGGCCCTAAAATTACCTCAACTCTATTTTCAGGTTTGGGAAGTGGAAGTTTAGCGAGCAGCGTTATTCCAAACGATAGATGACTACCGTTAGCATGAATGGCCATGCCTATCAGCGTACATTTTTCATCATCAAGACGTAAAATATCTGCTGAAGGCTCGAATTCTTCAAATATGGTTTCAAATGCTAAAGTCTCCTTTGCATATTTAATACAGTCGTAATAAATTGCTTTATTCTGTCATTTTGTATTGAACTTTAGTTACGATTCCTCCTTCTTCAGTTAAAATAAAAGCTTTAACATGAGTTTGATAAAGAATTAAGTTTTCCACTTTTTGATTGAAACTAAACCCAAGCGCTATCAGAAGTTCATGAGCACCATTCACTGAAATATGATATAAATCCCAAATCTGTTGTGGTCTAATCTTCCTTTCATTCATATTTAAAGTTAAAAATTTGGATTAAGAAGTTATGCGCAAAATCCTAAATTCTATTAATAGCGCAAGTCTTAGCGTTTACGCTAGTGGGCTGTATGACTTGTGCTTAGCAGAGATTGAAGCACAAGTCTGGCCTATGCTCTGGTCAGGGCACTAAGACTTGCGCTAGATGTGGCTCAAAAAGGTAGAAGCAAAATTTTGTGCAGTTAAACAGAAATTCTCCCTAACAGATAACTCCACAATTAATCCCTAGTCATTTCGGCGAAATAGTATTATTTCCAGGTTATTGGAAGGTCTGAACTATTACATTGCGCGCGAAAAGGAAATCCATCAATTCTGATCGTTTTTTAGATATTGTCAGATTTCTTAATTCAAAATAGTTATATTTGACAGTAATAGAGCCTACTAAATTGAGTCTTTATGCTGGATGGTTCATTCTGTCAATGATCGGCATACTCGCCAGGTTTACCTTGGAGCGAAGGGTTATATTTACTATTTAGATACATTTTGGTTTTACTTTGACCTTATTCAAATTGAATTTTGTAGGCTCTGTTTTTATTTGATGCGTGAATAATCCATTTAGAAAAATCACTTCAGAACAACGCGAAATAATCGCCAGTCGCTTGAAAAAAGTCGACAGCATTGCGAAGTTTTCTTCTCTCCTAATTGGAATCATTGATCTTCTCAATCTCAGCGATTTAGAAAAATCCTCTTACAAAAGGCAATACAAATCGTTCAAATTCAAAGGTACCAAAGCGGATTATCAGACATTTTTCATCAAAAAATCCTCTGGCGGACATAGGCTCATACAAGCCCCTCTTTATGATCTTAGACTTATACAACGGCTAATCAATGTTGGCCTAACAAGCGTCTTTACTCCTCATGAAAATGCATTCGGTTATGTAACCGGGAAATCCATAGTAGACAATGCAAAAATTCATATCAATCATCATTATGTTTACAACATTGATCTAAGCAATTTTTTTGCATCTATACCAGCTGAGATTATAAAAAAGGTTTTAGGTGTAGCGCCGTTTAACCTTAATAAAGGGATAGATGGCCTTTTGCCCCTCATTGTACGTTTCTGCACCATTCCATCAGGGAGTGATAAACAAAGTTCAGATGATGATATTTCGGATCGGTGTCTTCCGCAGGGAGCGCCAACTTCTCCTCTCCTTTCAAATGTTGTATGCGAGTCCCTGGACAAAAAACTGACTGCTATTTCCAAAAAGTTTGGGGCATACTATTCTAGGTATGCAGATGATATTACCTTCTCTTCCAATAGAAATCTATTCAAAGAAGGTTCGATGTTTATTTCAGAGATTGAAAGCATTATCGCTGAAGAAAACTTTGATATAAATTCAAAAAAAACAAGGATGCGACGGAGCAACCAGCGCCAAGCAGTGACTGGACTGGTTGTCAATAAGAAAGTAAACGTTTCTTCAAAGTTTATAAAAAATCTGAGAATGTATCTTCATTATTGGGAAAAATATGGTTTTGACGTGTCGGAAAAGCATTTCTTCCATGATCAAAAGATTTCCTGGAACGATCGGTATAGTGGAATGTTCTACAGCACATTAAAGGGTTGGATAAACTTTCTTGGAATGGTCAAGGGCACCACCGATTCGACCTATATAAGTACGGCAAAACGGTTCGCGAATATTAAGAGAAAACACGAGAATGAGATATTAAAGACAATTGCTATCAATAAAAAACCAGGTTTTGAAAAACACAGTCCCAAAGATGTAGCCATTTTTTTGGGATACTTTCAAGACAGCGATGGGCTGAAATATCTTACCCATGATTACGATATTCCCGGTAGAGAATTCAAATATCAGAACATCATGGAGACGGCTTCAAAAGAGTTAAATAGAGCGTTTAGAGAGCTGGCTGTAACTAATTCTCTTTATGCACGTGTCAAACAGTTTGCATTTGAGAAAACACCGAAATGGTGGCGATGGGAAAATTCAAAAATGGTAAATATCAATATCGGATGGAGTGCCCACGAGGTAGAAGAATGGACCTTTGAAAACCCAGGTATACATCCCATAAGAAGGAAAGCCTTTCGTGACGGTTTTATCCGTCCGTTTAAAGAAAGTATACAATTCAGGCCACCAAAACTAAAATCTGCTATCGAACAGACGATCATGGAAAAATTCGGAGAAGAATTTCCAGAGCTAGACATAGACTATGTAAAGTTGGAAACGGCAGAGTTTTTTACCGACGTTGACATTATTTTGGGAGGTATTCGACACTTGTTGGATGGCATTTTCGAAAGACTTGACATATCCAAAAGGATTAGGTTAGAATTCAAACGCGAAGAAGTGGATGGAGCTTATATGAAGATTATTGAGATTACCCACCTAGGTTCAGTCTGTTACAAGGAATCACAACCTCATGAATTGTTAAGCGGCAATTTTCTGGAAGCAAAAAAGGCATTTCACGGTCTTTGTAACTGGTCGATTACAGCTAACTTTTCTGATGGGCCTTATAGACTGCAAATGTTAAGTGATAGCACTACGCGAAGAAAAGAGCAGGTCGATAGCAACTTGATCGATGGATTCACCCATACATTAACTTTTTATTAAATGATATACTTAATCGATGATGACAGAGGGTCACAGCAGCAGGAATATGGTGTTACTTACCTAAATTCTGCTCAATATTACGATGTTATTAAGCCCATATATAAATTGACCAGCAATGATGACATTTCAATGTTTTCGACAGCCGACTGCATCCTACTCCATGAGTCCTTCCCTGATTTTGATACAAACGGAGAAACTCTACAGGGCCAAAACAAAATATCCCAAAAAATAAGAAATATTGCAAGGGACAAATCCATTCCACTTGTTATTTTTAGCAACGGAATTCTTGAGCTCGAACCAGACCAGATAAGCGATCTAGCCATTACCAGCTTAAACAAGAGACTTTTTTACTTAAATTTAGAGGCATTTATCAAAAAATTCATAAACGATAAGCTTATTTTTTTAAAAATATTGCCGTATGGCCCCAACTTCATTTACAGTGAGTTGATGGAATTTTATGGAAAGATTGCACAAATTGTTAACACCAATGATTCAGAAAATTTCCGTTCGAAAATCCAACCATTGGTTATAGCCTTTGCAGATAAGACCAATAATGGGGAATCAATTATTGAAAAGTCAGAGAAGCTAAGTGGTACCGACTTTTTAAAGTATCTAGAAAAAATTATTCAATCCGTTTTTAATTATGGGAAAAACATTTATCCTTAGCGACGAAAGTAACCTCTTTACCCAAAAGGTAATGAATGAGCTTGCGATTCCATCTATAGTTTATTATGAACTGCTCTCAGATGTTGAAATAGATGAATTTGTGAGCAAGATATTCAGGAATAACGATATTGATAAACTACTGATCCCGACATCTCTAGGTGATAGATCGGATAACAACATGGGTATTCGCATTGGCCTTCACCTAAGACTTAGCACTAATATCGGCGAAAAATATCTAATCCCAATCCTCTTTATAACCGATCGCTCTCTAGAAACTTTGTTACTCGGCCAAAATAATATGTATCCACTGGTCGCCGCAACACAAGGGAGTAAGCTCATTGGGCAGGATATTGATGATATAAGTGCAAACCTGGCTTTTGCCGAGGCTGTCGACAAGACTAAATTCGGCACAAATGTACTAAACAAACTAATTATCAGAGGCTCGGAAACAATGGGTCCTCACTCGATTGCAAATGAATGGGGAATTATTCAGCTTGATAAGGTAGCCAACCTTTCCAGTCTTAGTACAGCTCTACCGATATTTAAGAAGAAAAGTTCTATATATTTTAAATATCTATCTAGTTTAAACAAAAACAAGATGGAAGCACTTGGACTTCACGGTAGCCTGCCAACAGGCAGCCCTCTCATTATCCCTTCATTAGGAAAAAAGATCCTCTACATTGATGATGAAGGACATAAAGGTTGGTCTCAAGCACTTGCGAAAATTTTTGACGGAGCCCAGCTTGAAGTACTGACGGGTGAATTTAAAAATGAAACAGAATTCTTAAAAGAAATCGACGATCAAATAATACTTGATTGGGATCTTATCCTGTTAGATCTTAGGCTCATACCTATGAGGGAAGACATTGCCATGCAGGTCCAACCGATATTGAGTTATAGCGGAACAGTAGTATTGAAAAAGATCAAGGCTATAAATAAAGGGACACAGGTCATTATATTTACTGCATCAAACAAGGCCTGGAATATGCGGGACCTCACGAAATTAGGAGCTGACGGCTATTACATTAAAGAATCGCCGGAGTACCTGATTCCTGATCATTTAAGCCTGCAAAACTACAACAACTTTGTAGCGCAGGTTGAGGAATGTTTCGAGCGTGGTTATTTGCGAATGCTTTATAATAAAAAGAAACTTGCTCTAGCCAAAGTCACCAATACTACAGGTGTGTTTTTACACTCGTCCGAACTGGCACTTAAACAATTCTTCACGCTGATGACCGTGAATATGAGGGAAGGCGCATTCATTACCTTATTCAAAGAAATTGAACAGTATGCAGAAGATAATACCGCACGGTCCCCTGTGACAGTTACCAATCTTCTTTCTGTTGTAAAGCCTTTGAAAACTGGTAGCACTTACCACTTAACCATATTGAAAGATAGTTCCAATAAGTCCTACTTTGAGATCAGCGACTCAACTCAAGCCGTAAATATCAAACGTGGTCTCGGGGAAATTTCTTTTGTAATGGCATTTAAGTTCGGAAAAGATAATGCATATTTAAGAAAGATAGCAGATCTTGTGAATTTGAGAAACAGCCTATCACATGCAAGTACAACTCAAATCAACATATCTGATCTTGTAGATCTGATTGAAATTATCGACCTATTCCGCGGAAATATTTGACAGTATACCCATACTAGCGCAAGTCTTAGTGTCCAGGTTAGCGGGCTAGATGACTTGTGCTTTAATGATTAATCTTGAAATAATACCCAAGCACAAGTCAGGCTAATGCTTAAGGTAACCGGCGCTAAGACTCTCGCTGGAATACGGTTTTTGGCATACCTTATCCTTTGTTTGAAAAACAATTCCCTCACCACCACGTTGAAGCTTATAAAACAAAAACTCTTTAAAAACGACCAATGAAATTAACCGACAAACAAATAGAATTTGGTTTCAATTACTACTTTAAAGAAGAACATGACCTGATCAAATCGGTTGTGGAAGTTTCAGAATATAATGAGGAAGAAAAACTCATTATTAATTGTACGCAATTAGGCGATTCCTTTACACCTCAATACAAAACCCCAAAAGACAAAAAACGTGTGGTAACGGAATGGTGTGAGTTTTTAACACAGACTCAAACAGCCTTCAAAGAGTTACATTTTGGAACAAGAATGCCTCAGGAACTTTTTAATGCGGTTTGTAATCAAAAGCAATTAAAGCGCCTTGAGATTAAGTGGGGCGGCTATAAAGATATTTCTGCAATTGAAGGATTAACCCATATCGAATTATTGCATATTGGTTCCGGAGCAGGTGTTGAATCGATAAAACCTTTAACAAAACTTAAAAATCTGATAGGTTTATCGGTCGAAAACTTTCAAAAAATCGCTAACTATGATGAACTTTCAAATTTATCGACACTCGAAAGTCTGAGCATTGAAGGTGATGGCTTCGGACCGCAATACATCAAAATTGAGCAAATAGATTTCTTAAATAACATGCCTCAACTCAAGTTCTTCCGCCTTTTAACGGAAAGACTTCAAAGCAAAGACTATAGCCCAATTTTATCACTAAAAAATATATTGCACCTTTCTTTAAGTGGAAATAAGCAAGTTAAGACACTTTATGATGAGATCATTGAATTACCTAACTTAAAATGGGGAATGATCAAAACCAGGCCTGAATTGTATAAAAACTAAAAAGTGGACAATTCATTTAGTTAAGTAACCCTCGCTGGCGCATTGAACTGCAAGTTCAGAACTACTAACTGCAAGTATAGACCCGCCCTCACTTATGCCTTATTTGAGCAAAAAGATTTTGTAGATTGATATATTGTAGCTATCTTGCCTATGCTAAATGATAATTAACATATTTTACTAATCTTAACAAGGGAAGCAATTAAGTAAGCAATTCAATTTTTAACAATATTCCTGAGACGAGCGGTAGTCCCGCATCTATATTTTCTCTGTAAAGAGTTAATTGTCGTTTAGCAGCGTCTCAGGATCTTTTTATCAATGTTATGCTAAACGACAATTGTAAAAACCCAAACACACAGCTCCCAAATCAGGTAGCAGCTGTAACCGAATTCCGGAAACTGATGGAAGCCTATTTCGATATGATTGGTTTATCAGAAGTTAATCAATTCCTTACTGAAATGCTTAGCGCAGCTATCGGTCCCGATCCGCGCTCTGGCAAACACAAACCCATTACTATTGCCAACGCCCTTTATGATGTAAACAATATCATCAGCCTGCTTACCAAAACAAAACTTTTGGCCAATGAAGAAACCTTTCAGCGTGATGCCATAAACCTGGGTTATCACCTACAGGCTGTTGGCCAATTTGATATCGAACACCTGTCAGAACTGTTATATTATGGCTTAAATGCCTACATCTTTCAGGAGGAGGATTTTGAAGGTGCAACCTTAAAATTTTCTGCCGAAATTACTGCTGCCTATAAAATGATTTATGACTGGCTGTCAGACTGCGATGCCTGGTGTAATGCTGTTGAGTGTGATGTATATAATGAAACTGCCGGTTTAGCAGCTACACCATAAACGTTCAAATTTTAACTGGCCATTTACCTTATACAGGCTATGAGGGAAAACTCCCCTCCTGATTTAGGAGGGGTGCCCAAAGGGCGGGGTGGTTAAGTTTTTAACCACAGATGCGCACAGATAAACACGGATTTTTATATCTGTGTGCATCCTTTTTATCTGTGGCTAAATTATTTTCATTACTAGCTCCTCAAGCCAATAGGCGCTAAGACCCGCACCAGAACGAAGATGTTTGTCAGTCTGAGCGTAGTAGAAGCCCCTTAAGCTAAACAAATCGAAATAAATACCATTCGACTATGCTATCATTGACAGAATCCATCAATGCAGTCGTCCTTTCGACTGAAGCGCAGCGAAATGGAGAAATCTTTGAACCATGCTAAGATTCTCCCCTACGGTCGAAATGACGCCGTATCTGTCTGTAGAGCCCTTCCTGAACTCTACGGATTAATAATAGAAAAGAGTCTGTTACTCGTTTTAATTGAGTTATAAACTCAATTTTATTGTTGGATCCTATAGATACGCTATGCTTAACGCTACGGATACTGCGGGAAAATTGTATACATTTAATAATATTATATATTTGCCTTACATCTAAATCATCAGTATGTTGAAGCTGAAATACCTTATTATCACAATAGCTGTATTGTTCTTTTTCAATAGTGTTAAAGGACAAACCTCTGACTGTCTAAAATTCAAACACGGAAAGTTTAAAATGATATATAATGGGAAGTTGTTAATAATAAAACGCGACGCAAACCATCAATATGAATATTACGATAATGCAACCGTTCCGACTTCCTACGATATTAAATGGATTAGCAATTGCTCATACACCTTAAAGCCTGAAACTAATAACTTTAAAAAATTTCCTAATACGCCTCAAAACGCCCTAATCACGGTTAATATAATTAGTTACAGTGGAAATACTTATAAGATAAAAGCGACATCAAATTTTAGCCCTCTGATACTAAAAAGTGAAATTACTAAAATCAATTAAGGAGCATTTTATAAATCTTACATCTAGAACATTACGTTTCTGCCCGTAGAGTTCTAAGGATTAATAATCGAAAAGAGTCTGTGACTCGTTTTAGATGAGTTTATAAACTCAATTTTATTATTGTATCCGTAGAGATGTTATGCTTAACGCTACGGACAGCACAGTTATATCACTTAATTTCGGTAGGTGAGACACCAACCGATAGATAAAATAAAGGAATCTTTAACCTTCTAAATTAGTTTGATCAATAAAACCTGATTTAAAAGATCTCTCCGTTTCGCTGCTGCCTGAAAAAGGCACGCGCTCCAGTCGAGAAGACGATTAACCCGTAGGTTAATCAAAAGATGAGTGATTCTATCAAAAGACACCTGTTACAGAAGATCATTTCAGACTACTCCATCTTTTTCTAATCACCTGAAGAGCCTTTTTCAACACTAAATCTTCTCGCTTTTCAACTGAATTTCTGGATTGGCTAACATAAATATCCGGCAGAACCCCTTTCAAGTGATGCTTGCTCCCATCAGAATTTTTAACCAACATCCCGGAGAAGTACACAATTAAATTACCCGGGAGATAAGCTATATTTACATCTCCATTTGTACCTGCAGTCGCGTCTCCTACAATTATTCCCAGTTTAAAGTCTTTTATCAGTCCCAATAAAGATTCTGAAGCACTCATGGCAGATGCGTTGGTCAAAAATATTACCTGTTGTGTTAATCTATTCTTAATATCAGGAAAATATATCTCGGGACCCGGCTGAAAACTCAGATGCTCAAGATCAGGGTAAAGAATTTTTGGGTTAAAGAAGCGTACAGTCCTGATGGTGTCCCTTGCCAAAGCAGGAATCAGATCTGTACTGATTGTCTGATCGAAAACATATCCCCGAAGATCAAACACTATCGCCCTGGCAGTCTTTAAAAGTTCAAAATTCTGATCTGTCAAAGAATTTCGTGTGAGATCAAAATAATAGATATCCGGTGCAACCCAGCCATTTCCCCTTTGTAAATAACCTGCATTTCCCGGCGTATAATCTCCTGATACTTTTGTTCGCTCAATTGCAACCTTACGGATATCTCCATGTCGAAGTACGGTAACTTCAATTTTTTCATTTTTTTTCCCATTAAACAGCCGGTTAACTACAAGCAGATCTTTTTTTTGCTTTGATCCTGACACATATTGAATTAATGTATCAACCTGCTTACCGACAGGAATTCCATTAACCTTGACAATAATGTCACCTGGAAAAATACTATCCATGAGTCGTTTATCGGAAACTTCCTTAACTACAATTTTATGATCTGCCCGAATAAGAGAAATTGGGAGCGTGTAGTAAGGCTCCATTCCCATAATCGAAATAAACGTATGTGCATCATTATAAAATGAACACATTCGTTCAATCACCTTGATGTAGGTGGTGTGGGTTTTGGCTAAACTGGCTTCCTGAAGTATTTCAGATAAAAGACGTTCCTGATCAATTTTTACATCGTCCATATATGGAAAGGAATGTCTAAGTATATTCCAGAGCATAATTACATCTGCAATCCTTAATTCCTCCTGTTCAAATGCCGAAATCTTGTTATAGTTTAGGTCGGTATGATCGTTTACTTTATTTGTTGCAATGGGGAAAGTGGAAGATTTGTTGCCTAATAAAACAAGCGGCATTACAAAACTGATTCCCTTAACAATTTCTTTATCGAGGTACTCGCCAAATTTAAGCTTTTGACTATAAAGCGCATAGTTTGGATCTATTATTTCGAAAGTAATCTTTGTTAGTTTGGCAGTTGTTTTTTGGGTTGTATTTAAAATTTCATGAGGGCTAAATGATCTGTCGCCATCAATAATCTTAAAAACAGGTTTATCAATCGAAACTGGGATGTTTGGGTCTGTTGCAAGTTCAAATGCGATCAGTTCAGCTGAACTGTTTATAGTGCCCGTGAAGTGATGGATCTCAGGCAAGTTGGTTTTAAGTTCTATTGAATCCTTTCCATTCACTATTTTTAATTCAGCAGGTTCACCATCTTTTTTGTTTACACGCGTGGTGAGGCTAAAATCATACTTTAATCCCCGGTAACCTGACACATCATATGTTCCGGTCAATGGCATTTGTATATTACGATCATTTCCTACAAGCGGAGTACGATTTAATCTGATACTCTTATAAGGCCTTTCTAAGATACCGCTATAAAGATTAAATCCGAGGTGCTGCCATGATATCTCTTTATAACTACCAGGGATATTCGGCTTCAGTTTATTTATATCAAAACTTTCTTTTTGATCAGTTAAGGTAATTTTGATACTGGGCGCAATTGGAAGAAATATTTTTCTCAGTTCACCAATAAGTTCATCATCATTACTCACCTTTAACATAGCTTTACTTCCGTTTATCGCCACCCCTTCCCATATTTCCAGTTTGTTTTCGTCTGAAGGATGAAAATATTGGACGTAGCCATAGATTTTCGAAAATGCTGTTAGATTCCTGATTTGGCGGTTACTCAACTGTCCTAGCACCAAGACTGGAGATAGTAGAAGGAATAGGGTTAGTGCTTTCTTTATCGGCATATAAGTTTTGAATAACGTTTCTTAATTCTTTTTTACCTTCTTCAATATTCTTGTTTTCTGAAGGTGTAGAAGCTGTATATCCTTCATTTGTAATAACAATATCGCTGTGCTGTCGAAATTATTTATTCGAAAATTAGCTGAACTCTGATACCTATAAACTTGCCCTAACTATTTTCCAACGCTTCCGGGCTTTGATTGAAGTCAGAGATAAAGATACCTCCTTTCTTAATTAAACCAGCAATTTGATCGTTTTTCAACCGTATTTGATCATTCCAATTGATTATTCCAATACTGCTCTTAAAAGCGATTTTACATCATTCAACGCTACATCACCACTTACCTTTCCACAGCGGAGGGTTTGTTCTTATTACACCTTTTTCCTAAAGATTTACGATAAGAAGCCTCGTTAACACCGACCTCATGAAAAGCTAAAATGCTTAAATATAGGTACTGGAATTTTAAATAATAAGGCTTATACTTGTACAAAAAGACGCAAGGAACAATATATTGCACACGCCAGTAAGGATAATTAAAGATGCTGTCAATTCGTAGTTTCGCATATTTGTGAATTGATCTTAATTTTACCAAGACATCAGGTGACAAAATCATAATATTAAATGGAATTCCTGAAAAAGATCTTTTCAATAAAGACAATAGAGAATGATATACCGCTACCAGAAAGGTATCCTGAAAATTCTGCTGGAGATTTTTATGTAGAGAATGAGGTTTGTATTACTTGTCGTGCACCCGAAGCAGAAGCACCAGACTTAATAGAACATTCTAAAATTGAGTATGGACACTGCTATTTTAAGAAACAACCTACTACTGCTGACGAATTAGACAGAGCAATTAATGCAATGCTAGTATCGTGTATTTCAAGCATTAGATATGCTGGTAAAGACAAAGCGATACTTAAGCGGCTTTATGATTTAGGTATGCAAGCAGAATGTGATTATAAACTGGAGGATTTAGAATGATACAAATCCCAATACTTGCGCAAGTCTTAGTATTTAGAACATTGGGCTGGATAACTAGTACTTTAGCGCATTTATTTTAAAACACAAGTCCACCCCTTGCTTTTAGCTGAGCCGGACTTGCGCCAGAAATATTTAAATTAAACAAACCTTACCCCCCACGCGTCAATACCTCATCTATCATTCCAAATTCCTTTGCTTCGATGGCGCTCATCCAATAATCGCGACTGGCTATTTCATTGATGCGCTCATAACTTTGTCCGCTATGTTTCGCCAGAATATGGTACAGATCCGACTGAACTTTTAACACCTCCCTGATCCTGATATCCATATCAATGGCGGTTCCTTCTGTCCCGCCCGAGGTTTGATGAATCATGACCCTCGAGTGTTGCAGGGCCGAACGTTTACCGGCTGCTCCCGCGCATAACAATACCGAACCCATAGAAAGTGCAATGCCCGTACATATAGTGGCCACATCAGGTGCGATAAACTGCATGGTATCATAAATACCAAAACCTGCATAAACCGATCCACCAGGCGAGTTGATATACAACTGGATGTCGCTTTTGGTATCAACCGACTGCAAAAAAAGCAATTGGGCCTGTATTACATTTGCATTCCGCTCATCAACGGCTTCCCCTAAAAAAATAATCCTGTCCATCATCAGCCGCGAGAAAACATCCATTTGTGCCACATTCAGCTGGCGTTCTTCGGTAATGTAGGGCGTCATGGCAACAGGCAGGGTATAAGCGCCGTTTCTGCCCATATACTGATCTACATAAAGGCTGTTTAAGCCCTGGTGTTTTACCGCATAAAGGCGGAATTCTTTGTTAATATCCATAGTATTGATTTTAAATTTCAGGCATAGCGATGCCCTGCTCCATAATGGCGCATGATGTATAAATTAAATTGATTGTTTATTTGCGGAACAAACGCATTACCTTTTGCCTGAAAGTTTTATGCTCGGCGGTATTAAACAGCGTTTCGTGTATGTTATTGATTTCATTTTTCAGCTGCTTCCGGCCATAATCATGCACCATCTGGTAGGTTTTGTTCTGCCAGTAAACTTGTTGTTTTAGTTCAGGCTGCAGGATCATTTTAGCTTCGAACAGGAAACTTTCTCCATCCTTACCGTCCGACAGCAGATAATGCTCTATTAAACGGAGCTCATTCAACGATGTCTTCATATTTTAAGGATTTTGCTTTAACGGTTTCTTTCACTTTTTCGAGGCATTTAAATTTCTGGGCGGTTGCAGAGCGTGCACCCGAAAAGCCAAAACGCCCGGCCAGTGTATCCATATCGAGTTTTTCATAATAAAAAGCACTAAGCAACTGCATACATTTCTGCCCGGCCTGCTCCAGTAAATGCATCAGTTTCCCTGAAGAAACTTCCTCATATCCGGTATCTGCCAAATCCATCTCTTCATTAAAAACAAAACCAGGGGAATCAAGGGTAACATGTTTGTCGTTTTCCTGATAACGTTTAATCCATAAATATTTCGCGATTCCAAATAAATAAGCTTTTTCCTGGTACTTCAGCTTCAGTTCCGAAACCTGCACTTTCTCATAATACACCACCAGCGCATCCTGAAAAATATCTTTCGCTTCCTCAAATGATCCGCCCATCTTGCTTACATGTCTTGCTACCAAAGGAAAAGCTTCTTTGTAGAGTTTCATAAAAAGGGCTTCGCGTTGGCTGGGCTTCTCTTTGATGGATGTTGCTGTCATGATTACTATGTTTTATATAGTATGTGGGAATTTTTGATCAGATATCACCTAAAATTAACAATTATTTTTTTTAGGCGTTAGTTAATCTATTGTTCGGAAACATATTGTAAAAATTGTTTGGAGCGTTAAGCCAGCTTGCTTTGAAATAACACAGCCCTTACCGAAGCAGGCCCGTCAATCCCAATCCTTATATTAAATCCTAGCTTATGGACAATTCTCTTTTAAGAAAAGTTTAGGCGTTATGCCAGCTTGCTTTGAAATAACACAGCCATTACCGAAGCACGCCCGTCAATCCCAATCCTTATATTAAATCCTAGCTTGTGGACAATCCTCTTTTAAGGAAAGTTTAGGCATTACGCTAGCTTGCTTTGAAATAACACAGCCCTTACCGAAGCACGCCCGTCAATCCCAAGGGCCAGGAAAATCAAAAAAACAGTAGCACAATAGTGCAAATGGCACTATCAAACCTCAAACGCAGTGGTTTTGTGTTTCATGTTTGCAAAAACTTTCACCCACCCTTAACGAACAAAACAAAGTGCCGCTGTTTTTTTGATGTGTATGGGGTTTGTATAAAAGGCCCCTTGCCGGATTGACAAAGCATTTTTGCATACTTTTGATGCCTCAAAAGTTTGATGCCCCCGCGGCATAGAGCGGAAGAAGAATCCACCCTGTAGTGTATTAATGAATCCCGTCTTAACCGTTCAACTTACCCGGCGTTACCGCAAATTTCTTTCTAAAAGCATTGCTGAAGTGTTGCACAGAGGAATAACCGAGCATAAAGGCCACCGATTTGATGGATAAACCATCAAGTAGTAACTCTTTTGCATGGTTAAGCCTGTAATCGCTCAGGTAACCGAATATGCTATTATCAAATAACCCTTTAAAGCCCTGTTTAAGTTTAAATTCGTTAATACCGCATAATTTAGCCAGTTCTGCAACCGATGGTGGCTGGTGGATATTGGCAATGAGGTAATCCCTCGCATGATAAATGCATTCCCTATCGTAAGCAGAATATAAAGCCGCAGGTTCTTTTTGGCTAATGGCCCGTTCAAAAGCTTCGGCCTGCAGCACAAGCAGCTCAATACATTTCGATTCGATAAACATACGCTTCAAGCCTTCCGGATAATCACAATCGAGAATATCCCTGATGCAGTGCTGCATGGCCCATGAAATAGGGAGGTTGTGATCCGACAGTTGTGTATAACGCCCGGTATCAGCATCATCTGCCAAAACCTGTAATGCTTTGGTGGAGTGCTCTGCCAATTGCAAAAACTTTTCTTTAGCAAAATGTACCTCAAAAAAGCGGTAACTCTGGCCGGTATCATATTGGCCTGTACCATCAAGGTCAGGCATGTAAATAATATTCTGCTGGTTAGCATTAAAGGTGTACTGTTGCTTATTTACGTTGTTAAAGATGGTCCCATTGCCAGAGAGTGTAAAACGCAGCTTAATCATATCCGGCACATCATAAGTAGGCCTGAAATACATCTGGTGTTGTTTAAACAGGATGTCGCCATACACGATATAAATACCAGGAATATTGATCTGTACCAATTCCGCATCGCTAAAAGAAAAACTGTGTTTCTCCTTTCTTTTTGTAACCAATCCCCCACGTACGGGAAGATCATCAAAGCTGCCCCCTACCTTTTTCCAGGCCCCGTAATTCTTCCCAACATTGATTCCCATAATGGCAATTATCACAAAAAAAGCCGAAATAACGCTATTGGGTTATCCACAATTCGATTTTATGTAAAAGAAAATCCTTCTGATGTAAAAGCGTACAGCAGCTATTTTTCAATTTTGCCCCAATTGCGAAATGCACCGCAAGATGTTAATCACTTTATCATGGAAGAGCAAGAAGACCAAAATACATTAACGCTAGATAAAAAAATTGACACTCTCCCACCTAAAAATAGTCTAATTTTTAAACTTTTACAACATTTACCCTTAAAAAAGAATGCAAATGTATTAGAAATAGGCCCTGCGAACACCGAACACCTCTCTTACCTGTTCCAAAAGGCAGAGAATTTGAGTTATACTGGTACTTATTCTTCTGAAGCAGGAATAAAAGAAGCCTTTTCTATAGTTGAAACTAATGGTAATCCGGTAGATCTGATTAAAATAACAAATAATGAGCTCAATTTACAGGATAATTCCTTTGATTGTTGTTTCACAGCCAACACCATTTATTTATGGCCTGATCCGCTAAAATACTTATCTGAAAGCTACCGCGTATTAAAACCGGAAGGAAAAATGAACCTTGCCTTTGTTGAAAAAAACTTTGGTGCCAGCCTGCCCTGGACACAGCTCGATTTTACATTTTATGAGATTGATGAAGTAAAATCGTTTTTCAAACAATCGGGATTTGCAAATATTGAAGTAAAGAAGTTAACGGAGACGGTAACCGATCAAAGCGGAAAGGAAGTCACCAAACCGTTTATTATGGTATCAGGTCAGAAAAAATAGTTGATCTAACTAATTACAAAGCATGACATCATAGTAGGTAAAATCTGATGTTATTGAGTTGGCTGTTACATTTGTCAGTCTGAGCGTAGTCGAATTAAGTTTAATAAATCGAAAATAAAAGCCTTTCGACTACACGACCATTGACAGAATCTATTAGTAGGGTCGTCATTCTCGCGCATGCGGGAATCTTAAAGCGCGCTGCAATAGCATTAGGATTCCCAATTAAATTGGGAATGACGACGTCTCAAAATATAATTTGTCATTGCAAGGAGCAACGACATTGAAAATTAGGGCATAAAAAAAAGCAGATTAAATGTTTAAATGAACATTCAATCTGCTTTTTGACATTGTTGCTGTTAAGCGATAATGTTATTTAATCACTTTAATCTGGCCTTTCATCACCATATAATGACCCGGATAGGTACAAATAAAAGGATAGGTACCAGGTGTTTTAGGTACTGTAAAATAAATCATATCCGATTTTCCAGGCTGTAGCAATACCGTATAAGCCAGCACCTTAGGTGTTGCCGGAACAAAATAGTACTTTTCGCCATCAAGGCCCATTTTCAAGGCCATTTCTCCTACCGCATTGCCCGATCCAGGTGTGGTCAGCACAAAATTATGCAACATATCATCTACATTCTTAAAGGTTAGTTTTACTTTGGTACCTGCTTTTAAGGTAATATTGGTGATGTCGAATTTCAAACCTGGCCTGGTGCCCAGTACAATAGTTTTATCAGGTCCTTTAGTCCAGGTTTCTGGTTGTTCGGTAACATGTTTCCCAACATCGGTATTACCTTTAACTGCGCCACCGGCTGCTGGCATATTGCCCATTTGGTGGTGTTCCATGCCCTCCATATGGTGTGCGGCCGGCGCGGTACCTGTGGGTTTATTTTCGGCAGTTAGCAATATCTTTTCTCCATCAGGAATCTTGTTCATGGTATAATATCCATAATCGTGCAATAATGGGATATTGCCATTTTCAGCACGTAATCCTTCCATTTTGATTTCGTGAATGTAGCCTTCTTTTAAGCTATCCAACACCAACCGCACCCGTTTATGATCAGGAGAAACTACAATAGCTTTAATGCTACGTGGCGATTGATTGATTACCGGACTACCATAAATGTGGTGGTATTTATAGGTAAAAGTGGAGAGTTTATAGGCGCCGGCATCGCGGGCAGTTTTTTCATCAACCGGCATGGTAAACTCGAGTTCGAAACCATCGGGCTGGGCCTTTACCGTTTGTACCTCAAATGGCATAATACCCGACCAGGTTAAACGTTGCAGCCCGTATTCGGCCTTACCCGTCGATGACCATCCTCTTGAAGTCATCCCCACCAGTATACTGCCATCCGAGCCCCAGTTCATCCTGAGTATTCCCGAAGAAAATCCCCGGCGAAAGGGAAATACCACACCCTGGTATACACCTTTAACTTTTTCTAAAAATACCCTATTGATATTACTCTGCGATTGGTCGCCTACAAAAAGTTGTCCTTTAAAAGGGCCCATATTACCATTATCTGAATAATTCAGAATGCCTGATGTGGAGTTACCCATAATTGAATGCGGAATCCACACAGAAGGGGTTTTTAATCCCGGTACCCTTTTGGCAACTTCGAATTCGGGTTCGCCGGTATCAGGAATATCTTTTTTGCGCAGCTTTACTGGCGAACCAGGTTCACCTGCCCACGCCAGGCCTGCAGGATTGCCTACAAAATCGCCTTCCTCTACATGCATAATGCTGCCCGAACCTACCCAGTCGCCCTGGTTCTCGGCATAAAATATTTCACCGTCGCTATTTAGTGCCATTGCTGCAGGCGAGCGGAAACCGGTTGCAAAAGGTTTTAACTTAAAATCAGGAGTGAATTTGAGCATCCAGCCATGCCATTTAGATAAACTGGCACCATAACCAATCCAGCCCAGGTTAAGTGTAACCACCATGTTGCCATCTTTATCCAGCATAGGGCCATACGCATATTCATGGTAATTGCCCGATAATGGCCACGAATACATGGTGCTATATTCATCGGCTTCTCCATCGCCATCCAGATCGCGCAGGCGCGTAATCTCAGCGCGCTGAGTGAGGTAGATATCTCCCTTGATATAATTTAAACCTAATACTTCGTGCATGCCGTGTGCAAACAAGCGGTATTTGGGTTGCTGCCCGTTTTTCATGTATGGGTTAGTAATAATCCAGACTTCACCTTTGCGGGTAGCTACAGCCAGCTCATCATTAGGTAAAAAGGTCATTCCACCAACTTCAAGCGCTATTTCTTTTGGGATAGGAACGGTTACGATGGGATAAATCTGTTTCTCTGTTTGTGTTTGTGCTTTTACCGTTGCCAGACCAGTGCCCAGTAACAAAAGAGACAATAAGTATGTTGATTTTTTCATGTCTTGATTACCAGGTTAGTGAATAGGTTAACGAATCGGTAGCATTGGCCAGTAATACCAGTAGCTCTTTGCCATTTTGGGTTTTCCTGATAAAAGCTTTTGTACCATCAGCCAATTTTAGCGTATATGCTTTATCGCCAACAGTGTAGGTATTATTTTTATGTGCTTCAATGCTTGTCCCTACTGCAATACGACAATAAAGTGGCTGCTTGCTGTTGCTAATACTAATGGTACGGCTGAGTCCTGCACCGCCATCTAAAACGACTATTTTATCGCTTACATCGCTACCGTTAGCAGTGTATAAAAATGCAGGCATTTTGCTTTTGTCTAAAACATAACCTTTATTTTGCAGGTCGTCAAAAGCGATAGAATCTGGCCACGCAGCATCCTTATCAGCCAGTGCTGCAAGGGCAGGTGCTGCAGAAAGTGGTAAAACCGTACCTAAAGGTTTGGCGAGCTGAGGTTCCCCCCTGTCTTTCCACATTTCGGTCACATCCATAAAATCTCCGCGCCATACCTCCAGCAAGGCACCCTGTTTTAAATCGTAGGCATAGTTTACCTTTTCGGGTGTACCTACAGAAATCACATGGGTACGTTTTTTTTCTTCGAACATCAGGAAGCTTCGCAATAAATAGGGTTTGTTCGCTGCGTTGATGACATAGGGGTTAATATTTTGGGCCATAGAATAGGCCGCACAGCAGGTGAGAAGTGCGAGGCAGCACATCATTCGTTTATAGATCATAATTTTCATCTGGTTAAGAAGCAACTAAACAATCGGTTGCATAACAAATATATCATTAGCATATCAGTTTACAAAAACAATCACCCGAAAACCATACAACAAGTTAATTTACAACTAATTAAAGTTAAATTTTAAGTAAGACAAACGATAGCACAATCAGGCCGTAAACTAGTAAAACCTTTTACTAAAAACGTATAAATCTAGCTTAATGATCCATTAGTTTTTACTTTTAAGGTCAAACTCATCATTTCGCAGTGAGCAGAAAAGGCAAGTTCAATTACCAAGATCTAGCAGATAGATTCTCCACTATGCTTGTATAATGATTAAAGAATTGGTTCGTGATGCTTAATGAACAATCTTAAATACCAGTTCTTTTAAGAGTTCGCCATCATCAACATTGCCGGTACTATCTAATCCTTTGCTTTTCAAATCATATTCACGGAGTAAACCGATCACCTGGAAAACTTTCCCCGTGTTGTAATTTCTTGCCGCTACCTCATAATCTTTAATAAAGAATGGAGGCACCCCCAAAGCTGATGCGGCATCGGCCTTATTAGGGATATAATGGTATTTAAGAAGTTTGGTAAAATAACCACCTAGATTGGCCAAAACCATTACGGTTGGATTAGCCTTAGGGTTGCTGGCAAAGTAATTGATAATTTTATTACATTTTAGTACATCGCGGATGGCCATTGCTTTCTGCAATTCGAAAACGTTATATTCTTTACTAATGCCTATATTTCTCTGAACCAGGTCGGTATTAATGGTTACTTCTTTAGAAACGTTCAGCATCAACTTTTCGATCTCGTTGGCAATTTTAGAAAGATCGGTACCAAGATATTCGGCCATTAAAGCCGATGCCTGCTGATCGATCTTGTAACCTTTTTCTTTGATAAATTCTTCGATCCAGGGCACCAGTTTATAATCGCGTACAGGATCTGACTGAAAAATCAATCCGCTTTTATTGATGGCCTTATAGATTTTTTTTCGTTTATCGAAATTGGCATATTTATAAGCCAGCACCAAAATGGTACTTGGCAGCGGTTTTTCGAAATAATTGAGTACGAATTCGCCTTCTTTTGAACTGTCTTCCTTGCCCCACTTTAAATCCTGCGCTTCTTTAACAATTACTACCTGATAATCAGACATCATGGGGTAACGCTTTGCAGCACCCAAAACCGTGGCCATATCGGTATCTTTTCCATATAAAACCGTTTGATTGAAGCCTTTTTCGGCATCGTTCAACAGCTTATCTTCAATATAATCAGTCACCTGATCGATGTAATAAGATTCTTCACCATGCAATAAGTATACAGGTTTGAACTTCCGGGCTTTGATATCTTTAATAATTTCGGCAGCAGTCATTGCCTGTAAAATTACAATTTAGGTTTAAGGATTTGGGTAAATGTTTATAATTTATAGATGTGAGATTTGAGAAGTGAGATATGAGACATTAGACTGGAGAATTCATCGCATAGCCTAAAATTAACTAACTTTGAAGCTGCAATAATTGATAAATTGTTTTATTGTTGCATTGTTAAAAGACATATAACTGTTAACTGCAAACTGAAAACTCCCAACTGAAATGTTCACTCCTACCCCGCTTAACCTTCCGCCATACCCATTTAAAATTACCCAAAAGGATGACGTGGTATTTATTTTTGATGAACTGAGGAAGAAACACCTGGTGCTTACCCCCGAAGAATGGGTGCGTCAGCATTTTATACAAAACCTGATTTTAGATAAGAAATTTCCACGTACGTTAATCCAGATTGAAGGTGGTTTGGTGTTAAACCAATTACAAAAACGAAGCGATATTTTGGTTTACAATACCGCTGGCGAAAAACTGATGTTGATTGAATGTAAGGCACCAAAAGTAAAAATTACACCATCGGTTTTTGATCAGGCCTCGCGGTATAATTCGATACACCAGGCCAGGTGGATTGTGCTAACCAACGGTTTGCAGCATGTTTATGCCAGGATGGATATGGAAAAGGGCAGCTTTAATTTCGTAGAAGAAATGCCAGAATATTTGGGGCTTTAGCATTGAATAGCCGAAGAGATGCGAAACAACAAGAACTTACTCTATTCTGTCATCCTGAATGCGATGAAGGATCTTTCTTGACCCCCTTACTCCAAAGCGCGAGGTAATATGATGTAAATCTTGTTGGGCACCCCCACCTAGTTACAGTAAAATAATAGTCCGTCTTGGTCGGTGGGACACCAACCAATAGAATGAAAAAGTATCAATGTATTGTAATGCTCTTTTTTGGAAAACAGGAACACCACACTTAGGTTTATTCAGTCCCGCTCCCGCTTCTGCCAATTGAAAAAATTGGCATCCCGCTTTGATCGGGTTTAGGTGGCACAGCCAGCAAGGAGATTAGGGGTTGCAATACGCAGGAATAGTGTCTTTCTGAATCATGCTATCCAACCTTCAATAGCAGCAAAAGCCTTGGGGGTTTAAACCTGATTGAAATGTAAAGCCCACAGCGTTGGACTTGTAATGAAAAGCAGGACTTACTTTAAAACAAGCCACAATAATTGCTTTCCAAAAAATAAGAGCATTAAAATTCTCTCACTGAAGCACCAACCAATAGAAAAAAGATTCTTCACTTCGTTCAGAATGACAAAAGAGAATATGATCTAAACACTATACTCCGGCTTCCAAACCTGTTTATTACCACTATAAATCGCCTCGTTACACATGGCCACGCATATAGCCGCCTGGGTTCCAGTATTGATATTTGATGCGGGTTCTTTCCTGGTGATTATCGATTTATAAAATTCATCGAGCGCATAATTTGTACCATCAATGGTGGCTTTATCTAAAATCGGGATTCCGCCATCTTTATTCACCACGATTTTTGTCGCCCCGGTTACCCCATCAACGATACCCAGCTCTTTTTTTGTACTTTCTTCAGGATAAAATAAACCGGTATTGGTAAGCAAAGAAACCGAACCTTTGGTACCCTTTATTTTAAACAGGTAACCATCGTGCGCATTGCCACAAGTGGCCCCGAAGTTGCCAATCATGCCTTTTTCATTATACCGCAGAATGGCTTGTATGTTATCATAAGTTTCGCGGCCATCTTTAAAAACATCTATGCCTCCCGAGCCCATAATTTCATCAGGTTGGGTTTCGAAAGCCCAGTTGATAAAATCAATCTGGTGCGACAGGAGTTCGGCCGCTAATCCGCCAGAATATTCCTTGTACATCCGCCAGTTAATTTTGCGCTCTAAAGCAGGATCAGGAACAGCCCTGCGCCAATTTCCATTACGGTCCCAACGACAATCGATTTGGCTAACCTTACCTAAATAACCACTTTGGATCATGTCTTTCACCTTAAAATATAGGGGCGAATAACGGTATTGATACCCCACCTGAAAAACATGATTGGGATATTTTTTTACCAGTTTTTTAAGTTCGAGCGCCTGGGCAATATTATATGTCATGGTTTTTTCTACATACACATGTTTGCCAGCCAGCACCGCGTCTTTGGCAATTTTGAAATGCTCGCTTAAAGGTGTAGCAATAAAAACCGCGTCGATTGTTTTATCGTCTAAAACTTTGTGGTAATCTTTAATGGCCTTTGCATCGGCTGGAACATACTTTTCGGCCTCTTTAAGCCTAAAATCGAGCAGGTCGCAATAAGCTTTGATATTATATTTTGCAGGCATAGATTTAATTACCGACAAAACGCCTTTGCCACGGTCACCACAACCGATCATGGCCACATTAATGATTTCGTCAGCTACTAAATTTGCAAACCCCTGATTGCCCAAAAATAAACCGGAACCTATTAAGGCTGATGTTTTAACAAAAGATCGACGATGCATGATATAATGGTATTATAATATTTTATTCTTTACAGGTAAAACATTAACCACAGATAAAAAGGATGCACACAGATAAAATCCGTGTACATCAGTGGTTAAACTGTCAAGGCTATTTTACACTTATTTTCAAATCAAAAACTTATAAATTCTTGATTTTAATGGTCCTGAAATCTACTTTATTGCCATGATCCTGCAGCAGGATATGTCCTTTTGGTGCTTCGCCAAAGTTTTTCCAATCTTTATATTTACTAATGGCAACCAATTTTTTAAACTCTTCTGATCCACGCGTATATTCTAACACTTTAACCCCGTTTAAATAATGTTCTACTTTGTTATCTGGATAAACCACCAAACGTCCATTGTTCCAGCTACCGATTGGGCGCAGGTAACGGGCTTCTTTTTTAGCAGTCATTAAATCGTATAAAGATGCCAAAGTGCGGTTTCCATCTCTGCCCAATTTTGCGTCAGGGTGCAATTCATCATCTAAAACCTGGTATTCCAGGCCAATGGCCGAACCTTTGTTATTTTCGCTCAGTGTAACAAAATATTTCAACCCGCTATTTGCTCCCGGTGTCAATTTAAACTCGAACGACAAGTCAAAAGCAGCATATTCATCCCTGGTCACAATATCGCCGCCATTGGTCGATTCTGCACCACCCGAAGGTTCCACACTGATTACGCCACCGGCAATTTTCCATCCTTTGGCAGGAAAAACAGTTTTATGAGCACCAACCCAACCTGCACTGCTTTTACCATCGAATAATAGTTTATAACCTTCCGATTTTTCGTAAGCAGATAAAGTATTTGGGGTTAAATTAACCGTATAAATTCCTTTAGGAAAAGCTTTAGCCTTTAAACCTTCGGTTTGAATGTTAATGTTTTTAAAATACACTTTCTTGCCATCATTATCGAGGTTATTGCCAATGCCATGAACCTGCAAACCGATAAATCCAGATTTATCCAAGGTATCGATCACGTAGGCCACAGGCGTTCCATTTACCCAGGTTTTGGTTTCGTTACCAATACATTCGATTTTGTAATGGTTAAACGCATTCCTTTTGTACAAAGGTTTTGCCGCTGGATTAAGTTCCAGAGGATATAGCCACAATCTTCTGGCTTCGTCGTAAATTCCACCTGTCCATGCTCTTGGTGTAGGGTCTAGTTCTACCTGCCTGCCAAAAACCAATCCTTTACCATTATTTCCTTCTGGTTTAATATGACTACGGGTCTGGATGCCAGAATTGGTGGTTTCGCCTTCCAGTTTCACATCCAGTTCTAAAATGAAATCGCCATATTCTTTTTCGGTGATTAAGAACGAATTTGGTGTGCCTTTGGTCATGGTCCCCACAATCATCCCATCTTCAACTTTATAAGGTGCTGCACCTGCAACGGCTTTCCAACCCGTTAGTGTTTTACCGTCAAACAATGGTCTTGCTTTTTGGGCAGCGGCCGATAGGCTGATCAGGGAAAGGGCTAGAATACTATATTTTTTGATATTTAACATGATAGGTTTTCTATTATTTTAACCACCTAAGCCACTTGAGAACATCTTAAGCAAGTGTTCTACTGGGCATAAAGCGTATTGTACAATTTGAATAGGTTAATATTTAAATACTTTTCCGTTTGCGATTACTTCTTGTCTGCTTTCATCGAAAACTGCTTTTGCACCCGTGCGTACCGCAGCATTGGTCATGATATTGGCAATAGAATGCGAATAACCCGCTTCCACAGGTGCGTTTGGTGTTTTACGGCTACGCACACATTCCATCCAGTTACGCATGTGGCCAGAGGTTAATCCATCACCGCCCATATTGGCACCTGTTGCGGCTTTAATTTCGGTTTTACTTAAATCAAATTCAGGCAAAAGATTAGCCTTCAATCCCATGGCTGCGGCTTCTTTTTCCCTTAAACCTCCTTTTGGCGAAACTTTATTGGTAATCAGGTTGAGCTCGCCACCATTCGAGTAATAAACCTCGCCTACATCGCCCACACTGTTCTGCATCCTCGAAGTAAAAGTAACCTGGAAACCATCGGTAGTATCTGGCTGGCCATAATCGAATACAGCAACCATCGAATCCCAGTTTCTACGGCCATCTTTCCAGGTGTAAATATCACCATTTGCCACTACACTTCGCGGATGTTTTAAATTGGTAAACCAATGCACGGTATCAATCTGATGACTCATCCATTGCCCGGGCATCCCTGACGAATAGGGCCAGAATAATCTATATTCTAAATATTTTCTCGGATCAAACGCTTCATTTGGACGGTTTAACAAAAACCTTTTCCAATCAATATCTTCTTCTTTCAATTTAGCCACCAAATCTGGCCTGCGCCATCTGCCTGGCTGGTTTACATTCCACACTAAATCTACAGCAGTTATCGGCCCGAATTTTCCATCCTGTATAAATTTTGCTGCATTGATATAATTTTCGCCACTTCTTCTTTGCGAGCCAATTTGCACAATCTGCTTGCTGGCCTTAACGGCTTTAAATGCAGCTTTGGCATCGTCCATGGTTTCGGCAAAAGGCTTTTCTACATACGCATCGCAATTGGCCTTTACAGCCTCGACGGTATGAAGTGCATGCTGAAAATCGGCGGTACTGATAATTACGGCATCAAGATCTTTTGTAGCATAAAGCTCATCGTTGTTACGGCAGGCTTTAATATCATGACCAAATTTTTCTTTTAAATGGGCAATTCCTAAATCTCTACGGTAGTTCCACAAATCAGAAAGGCCTACAATATCGAAGTTCAGCTCCTTGTTGTGATTCAGGAAGCAAGGCAAAAGGGTGTCTTTAAAGCGATCAGAAAATCCAACAACCCCCACGCGTACCCTATCGTTAGCGCCGATAATACGGCCATAACTTTTAGCGCTCATGCCCATGGTACCCACATAGGTTGCTGCAGCAAATACTGCTGATTGTTTAATAAATTTTCTTCTGGAATTTTCCATAGAATAACACGGTTTAAATAAGGTTAGAAGCTTATGAATTAAACGATTTATAAGGCGTTTAACAGCACCCAAATTAGGATTTTTAGTTTAATAAAAAAGTGAGCTTTGGTAACAATTTAGAAAGGAAACAGAAGATATGGAATGAAGATGGAAAATGTGAGAATTAAGAGGGGAATGGATGAAAAAGAATCTGTATCATAAATATGGAATTGTCCTCCTGAGGGATAATTTATTTAATAAAAATCAATATTAGAGACGTATAATTGATTTCTTTTGCCATACACCACGGTCTTGCCTCGGCTCGCCGCCGCCGAGGGGCTCTTTCTTTTTGGCATTAAAAAGAAACAAAACCGAGGCATTGCCGAGCTCATTAATACAGATAAAAACAATAGACAACCATTAATAAAATGCCGGCTGAAAATTTATTCATTTGTTGTTTATAACTTTTAGCTGCATTCATGAGGGCTTCGCCGTTTTCTTTTGAAGCCAGTTGTTCAGACAGAACAGTGCAGCCCGAAAAATTTGTTAGGCCGGATTTAAGTAGAACGGGGATACTGTGCTATGGCCTAGCTGGATGGAAATGCGAAATCGGTTAAAATGCTGATTCGAAGATTGTGAAATAATGTCAATGATAACTTGTCGGTTTTTAAGTATCTTAAAAGGCGTTTCGACAGGCTCAACGTGACAAATTCGATTGAATTACAATTTATGAGACAGTCTCTTATTTAAGACCTATAAGGTTTTAAAAACCTTATAGGTCTGTGAGATTATTATTAGCCTAAAACCGCTAAACTTTCTTCAATAATTTTGATTTTTGCTTCAGCGTCGGCTTTTTTATTGCGTTCATTGGCAATAATTTCGGGTTTTGCATTCTGGACAAACCGTTCGTTACCCAGTTTAGCATCAACCGACTTTAAAAAGCCCTGTAAATATACTAAATCGGCATTTAAACGCTCACGTTCAGCCTCTACATCAACGTTTTCGGTTAATGGAATAAAGAATTCATCTTTACCTGCCATAAAAGCTGTTGCACCAACAATTTTATCGTTTACAATCTCCGCTTCTGATACATTGGCCAGTTTAAAAACGATATTTAGCCATTTTTCGTAATCAAGATCAGAATTTACCTTAATGCTTAACGGCAACGCTTCTTTAGGCGAAATCTGCTTCTGGTTTCTTACATTTCTAATTTCGGCCACCACAGTTTTAATTACCTCGGCATCTTTCAATAATTGCTCATCAAAAGTTCCGCCTTTCGGAAATTCGGCTACAATACAGCAATCCAGTTCACCACGATCGGCAAACAAATCATCATGCCATAACTCTTCAGTAATAAAAGGCATATTAGGATGCAATAACTTGATGATATTTTCGAAGAACGCAATAGTTGCTTTGTAACTCTCCGCATCAATCGGCTGTTGATAAGCAGGTTTAACCATTTCTAAATACCAGGCACAGAAATCATCCCAAACCAGTTTGTAAGTGATCATTAATGCTTCTGATAGGCGGTATTGCTTAAAGTTAGCCTCAATCTCTACCAAAGCTTCGTTAAAGCGGTTTTCGAACCAGGATATGGCCCGAGCATTAGGGTTAACCAGGTTTTCATCAACTTCCCATCCTTTTACCAAACGGAAAGCATTCCAGATTTTGCTGGCAAAATTACGTCCCTGTTCGCAATAGCTTTCATCGAACATTAAATCGTTACCAGCAGGTGAAGACATTAACATCCCCACACGAACCGCATCAGCACCGTATTTTTCAATCAATCCAATCGGGTCTGGTGAGTTACCCAGCGATTTAGACATTTTACGGCCTAATTTATCACGCACAATACCCGTTAAATACACATTGGTAAATGGTTTTTTGCCCATAAACTCATGTCCGGCCATAATCATACGTGCCACCCAAAAGAATAAAATTTCCGGCGCGGTAACCAGATCATTGGTTGGGTAATAATAATTGATATCTTTATTTTCAGGGTTTTTAAAGCCATCGAAAACCGAAATTGGCCATAACCATGATGAAAACCAGGTATCCATTACATCATCATCCTGTCTTAAAAACGGCTCTAACTGATGTTTGAACCCTGCTTTTTCAGCATCCGAACAACTTTCGTCCAAATGTTTTTTCTTCCAGAATTCTTCTAAGGCCTCATCTTTAGTTTTGGCTACTACCCAGTTTCCTTTATCGTCGTACCAGGCCGGGATTCTCTGTCCCCACCATAACTGGCGACTAATGTTCCAGTCGCGCACATTTTCCATCCAATGACGGTATGTATTTTCAAATTTATTCGGGATCAGGTTTACTTCGCCTTTCAAAACATCATCCAAAGCAGGTTGCGCCATTTCTTTCATCTTTACAAACCATTGCATCGAAAGTTTTGGTTCGATAGCGGCATCGGTACGTTCAGAGAAACCAACCTGCGATTTATAATCCTCCACTTTCTCTAAATGGCCAGCTTCTTCCAGCATTTTGGCAATTTTCTTACGGGCAACAAATCTGTCTTCACCCACCAAAATAACGGCCAGTTCGTTTAAAGTTCCATCGTCGTTTAAGATATCGGTAACCGGTAAATTATGCTTAACACCCAGTTCATAATCGTTTAAATCGTGTGCTGGTGTAACTTTTAAACAGCCTGTTCCAAATTCAATATCTACATATTCATCTTCAATAACCGGAATTTCGTGATTAACCAGAGGCACAAAAACTTTTTTGCCTTTTAAGTGTACAAAACGCTCGTCGTTCGGGTTGATACAGATGGCAGCGTCGGCCATAATCGTCTCCGGACGCGTAGTCGCTATTGTTAAAAACTGATCGTCCGTTCCCGAAATCAGGTATTTAATGTAATATAATTTCTGGTTTACTTCCTTACGGATCACTTCTTCATCAGAAACAGCTGTTTTACCAGCAGGATCCCAGTTAACCATACGGATACCACGGTAAATCCAGCCTTTTTTGTATAAATGGATAAATGAATCAATAACCGCTTCAGAAAGATCTTCTTCCATGGTGAAACGGGTACGGTCCCAATCGCAACTTGCACCCAATTTCTTTAGCTGTTCTAAAATAATACCGCCGTATTTCTCTTTCCATTCCCAGGCATATTTCAGAAATTCCTCACGAGAGAGATCTTTTTTATTGATGCCCTGTTCTTTTAACATCGCCACAACCTTTGCTTCGGTTGCAATAGAGGCATGATCAGTTCCGGGTACCCAACATGCATTTTTGCCTTGCATACGGGCTTTACGGATCAATACATCCTGAATAGTATTGTTGAGCATGTGCCCCATGTGCAGTACACCCGTGACGTTTGGTGGCGGAATTACAATGGTGTAAGGTTCGCGCTCATCAGGTTCTGAGTGGAAAAACTTTTTAGATAGCCAATAGCTATACCATTTATCTTCTGTTTCTGCAGGATTGTACTTGGTGGAAATGCTCATGAAAAATTGTTATAAAAGCCCAAAAATAGCTAATTAAGCTGAAAGCCCAAAGCCCACGTAAACGGAAAACTGAAAGACTAATGCAGGTGAACTTCAGATGAGTGTATGTAAAAGATATGCGTGTTAGTTTTTGGAAAGCAGGTGCGTATTTTGATTTGGCCCTGCTTTTTGTTTGTAGTCCCGACGTGGAGTCGGGAGCTACTACGTCAATCAGATTTAGAAAAATTGGTTCGTGCAAAACAAGAATAATAATGCATTTTCATAAAACGCTTACTCTACGTCATCAAAAACATCATCTAATGCCAATTCAAAACCAGGCAATACATTTGACGTAATTTTTTCTCCTAAGGTAAATATTTTAGAGGGCTGAAATTTACCCATCTCATTTAGGGTGTATATCAAAATGCTTTGATCACTTTGGCTCACGACCCAATATTCTTTAACGCCGAATTCTTCATAAACACGGTATTTATGAAGCAATTCCATTTTGGTATTGCCCGGTGATAAAATTTCAACTACCAGATCAGGCGCACCGATACAGCCACGGGCATCGAGTTTGCTTCTATCACAAATCACACAGATATCAGGTTGGAGAACAGTAAATACATCTTTATCAGCTTTACTTTCTTCTGGAAAACGGACATCAAAGGGTGCTGCATAAACCTTACAGGGTTTACCTTTTAAAAAATTAATTATTGGATTTAACAAGTTAATAGAAACACCCTGGTGCACCCTTGATGGCGCAGGACTCATTTTAAATATTTTACCCTCAATCAGCTCTACCCTTTCAGGGAAAAGCCAGTTTAAATAGTTAGAATAGCTATAAGTTAACGATGCATCAAGTTCATTGAACTGCCTTACAGGTTCATCATCGTTTAAAACAGGATATGGAACAGGTTCAGACATAAACGAATATTCTAAAAATTAGTAATCAAAACATATTTAAGGATTTATAAATCCTCAAAAACATCATCCAAGGCCAATTCAAAACCCGGTAATACAGTTGACGTAATTTTTTCGCTTAGGGTAAATATTTTAGAGGGTTGGAATTTACCCATCTCATTTAAGGTGTAGATCAAAATGCTTTGATCACTTTGGCTCACCACCCAATATTCTTTAACGCCGAATTCTTCATAAACACGGTACTTATTAAGCAGTTCCATTCGGGTATTTCCCGGAGACAAAACCTCGACAACCAGATCGGGCGCACCGATACAACCACGGGCATCAATTTTGCTTCTATCGCAAATCACACAGATATCTGGTTGTAAAACCGTAAAAATAGCTTTATCATGGCGACTTTCCTTTGTAAAACGAACATCAAATGGAGATATGTAAACTTTACAAGGTTGCTTTTTTAGAAAATTTCCTAGCTTAAGAAATATGTTTCCAATAACTTCCTGATGAACGCTTGAAGGTGCAGGAATCATCTTAAAGATTTTACCTTTAATCAGTTCAACTCTTTCAGGAAAAAGCCAGTTTAAATAGTTAGAATAACTATAAGTTAAAGACGCATCAAGCTCATTGAACTGCATGACAGGCTCATCATCGCTTAAAACAGGATATGGAACAGGTTCAGACATAATCAAATATACTAATTTTTATAGTAATCCGACTTTCAATTTTTCAACATATCATACTTACCATCAAGAAATTAAGGACATTAAGTTTTAGGCCATTCCCCAAGTATCTCAATTTTTTAATAGTAAAAGTATAAATGTACTAAAACTTCATCTTCTGAATTCTCACCGCATTTAAAATAGCCAGAAGTGCCACACCAACGTCGGCAAAAACCGCCTCCCACATGGTTGCTATACCTCCTGCCCCTAAAATTAAGACAATTGCTTTTACAGCAAATGCCAATACAATATTCTGGATCACAACATTTTTGGTTGCCTTACCTATTTTAACCGCGGTTGCAATTTTAGAAGGTTGATCGGTTTGAATCACTACGTCTGCTGTTTCGATCGCAGCATCGCTACCCATTGCGCCCATGGCAATACCAATATCGCTGATTGCTAATACCGGTGTATCGTTAATTCCATCTCCCACAAAGGCCACCACCTTACTTTTGTCGCTTTTAATGGCTTCCAGTCTGGCAACTTTATCTTCAGGCAATAAATCCCCAAAATAAGTATCAATTCCTAAACCCGAGGCTACATTTTTAACAATTGAGATTTTATCACCACTTAACATCACAACCTGTTTTATTCCGTTTTCGTGAAGCTGTTTGATAGCTTCGGCAGCATCTTCTTTTATTTCATCTGCAATCAGAACATAACCAACATATTTCTGGTCGACAGCAACAACCACGATACTTTCTTCTATCGTCGCAATCTCAGGCTCAAAATCAATATTAAATTTCTCCAAAAGTTTAACATTACCTGCTAAAACCTCTTTACCATTAACCTGGCCCTTTAAACCCATTCCAGCAATTTCCTCGATGTTTTCTGCAGGATGAATTTCTTTCTGACCTCCATATTTTACGATAGCCTTCGCAATTGGGTGGGTAGATTTGGCTTCTACAGCCGTTAAGAAGTTTAAAAAATCTGTTTCATCAATATTGCTTTCTACTTTCTGAACATTGAAAACACCTTTTGTTAAGGTTCCAGTTTTGTCCATTACAACAACATTCAGTTTGGTAATTAAATCAAGGAAATTAGAGCCTTTAAAAAGAATGCCATTTGCCGATGCCGCACCGATTCCGCCAAAATAACCCAATGGAATAGAAATGACCAGTGCACATGGACAAGATATAACCAGAAAAACCAGCGAACGATACAACCAGGTTTGGAAATGATATTCGTTTCCTAAAACTAAAATTGGGATAGTAACCAGCGCGAGGGCTAAAAAGAAAACAATTGGGGTATATATTTTCGCAAACTTGCGAATAAAAAGTTCGGTTTTGGCTTTGCGCGTAGTGGCATTTTGAACCATTTCCAAAATGCGGGATAATGCACTGTCGGCAAAAGCTTTGGTCACTTTGACTTCGACTACTTTATCCAGATTAAGCATCCCTGCCAAAATCGATTCGCCCTTATTAATTGTACGCGGTTTGCTCTCGCCCGTTAAAGCAGCAGTGTTAAAACTGCTTTTATCGCTTATCAGTTCTCCATCTAAGGGGATTTTCTCACCAGCCTTTACCTGTATTGTTTCGCCAATTTCTACCTTTTCGGGATTAATATCTTCGTATTTTCCATTACGGAATACATGCGCTACATCTGCACGAACATCAAGTAATGCTTTAATATTCCTTTTGGCACGGTTTACCGCAGCCATTTGAAACAACTCGCCAATAGTGTAGAAAAGCATCACCGTTACGCCTTCAGGATATTCACCAATAGCAAAAGCACCAATGGTAGCAATAGACATTAAAGAAAACTCGGTAAAGAAATCTTTGGCTTTAAAAGTTTCCCAAACTTCGCGTAAAACCGGGATGCCCACAGGTAAATAAGCCACGATATACCAATAAGGGCGAATGATCTGAAATACAGGAACCGTAAACAGGTTATCAAACGCGATTCCAATCAGCAACATAACCAATGTTACGATAGCTGGCAAATACGTTTTAAAAGCTGATGGATCTCCACCATGGTCGTGGTCATGTTCGTCACCTTCTTCATGTTCGTGATCATGGTTATGTTTTGGTTCGGAATGTACTTTACTGCTGCAACAGCTATCTTCTTTATCGTGTGAGTGGCTCATTGTATTTATAGTATGCTAAAAATCATTTTTATTATTAACGATAAAACCTCGCAGGTTAGATAACCGTTTTCAAATTTATGGAAAATAAAATGTTTTATCCCGAATCATTCTTAATAGCAATAATTTTTACAAGCGCACAATAAATTTTGTTAAAAAATGTTAATAGTGGTATAAAAGATTTAAAATCATGAAATCTATTAAAATTTCTTTTTCAGCATCTGAACTTATCAGGCGGCTTGGTTTAGCAAAAATATACTACTGGTTTAACAAGTAATATTCTTAATATATAACACCAGTATTAAGTAGTATTTCATAAATTTCGCATCATTATTAACTTATTAAGCGAATGAAATACCAAAATTTGAAAAGATGTTTTGCAGCGCTGGGTATAGTCGCTGCCGGCTTTTCTGCAAGTGCACAAACTAAAAAATTTATCGACCCTGCCAACATGGATCTTTCCGTTAAGCCAGGCGACGATTTCTACACCTATGCAAGCGGCACGTGGATAAAAAACAATCCTGTTCCTGCTAAAGAAACTCGCTGGGGTTCATTTAACGAACTTCGCGATTTCAATATCAATGCTGTTAAATCTTTAGTAGAAGATGCAGCAGCTGACAAATCTGCACCTGCAGGTTCGGTTAAGCGTAGGGTTGGCGATTTTTATACGGCCGCTATGGATAGTGCGACCATTGAAAAATTTGGTTATACGCCAATAAAAGCCGATTTAGCAAAAATTAAGCAAATTAAAAACATTCAAGGTGTGCTGGATCAGGTGGCTTACATGCGAACCAATGGTTTGGGTGGCGGAATGTTTGGCCTGGGCGTTGGCCAGGACCGCAAGAATGTAAACAAATATATGGTGAATATTAGTCAGGGAGGCACAACACTTCCCGATCGCGATTATTACCTGAAAGATGATACACGCAGTGTTAAGATCCGCGAGGCTTACAATACCTATATGGTTACTTTATTTACCTTAACGGGAAGTACACCGGAAGAAGCTAAACAAAAAGCAGCAACCGTTTATAAAATTGAAAAGCAATTCGCTGAAGCGCAGATGAGCCGTTTAGAAATGCGCGATCCTTATGCTACCTATAACAAACTTACCGTTGCCGAACTGAACCAAAAAACACCAGATATTAACTGGACAACCTATTTACCTAAGTTCAAGATCAAAAATCAAGATACTGTTCTGGTTTCTTCGCCTAAATTTATGGCAAGCCTGGATGGCATGTTGAAATCAGTTCCGGTTAGCGATTGGCAAACTTATCTGGAGTGGAATATTTTAAAAGGTTCGGCTTCTAGTTTAAGTTCTCCGTTTGTTAAGGCGAGTTTCGCTTTTACACAGGCTCAAACAGGTCAGAAAGTACAAACACCACGCTGGCAACGCATGTCATCTTTAACAGATGGTACTATTGGCGAATTATTAGGTCAGCTCTACGTGGCCAAATATTTTAAGCCTGAAGCTAAAGAACGTATGAACCAGATGATTGTGAACTTGCGTAAAGCATTCGAAATCAGAATTAATGGTTTAGAATGGATGAGCCCTGAGACCAAACAAAAGGCACTAGCTAAATTACATGCATTTACACCAAAAGTGGGTTATCCGGAAAAATGGAAAAACTACGATGGTTTAGTTATTAATAAGGATACTTATTTCCAAAACTTACGCAATGCAAGTGTTTGGGGCTATAATGAAATGATTGATCAGTTAGGTAAGCCTGTTGACCGCAAACGTTTTGGTATGACACCTCCAACGGTTAATGCTTACTATAGCCCTACACTGAACGAAATTGTTTTCCCTGCTGGTATTTTACAGTTTCCTTTCTTCGACCCTAATGCTGATGATGCTGTTAATTATGGTGGTATAGGCGCTGTAATTGGTCACGAAATGAGCCATGGTTTTGATGACAGCGGAAGCCAATATGATGCTGCCGGCAACTTAAAAAACTGGTGGACAGCTGAAGACAAAGCTAAATTTGACGCTAAAACAAAAGCTTTAGGCGAGCAATTTGATGCTTATACCGTATTAGATACGGTCCATGTAATTGGTAAGTTAACCATGGGTGAAAACATTGGCGATTTAGGAGGTTTAAATGCCGCTTATACTGCTTTCAAAATGACCAAACAAGGTCAAAGCAATGAGAAAATTGATGGTTTTACACCAGATCAGCGTTTCTTCCTGGCCTGGGCACAAGTATGGAGGGGTAATATTTTACCCGAAAGTGCTGCTCAGCTCATTAAAACAGATCCGCATTCTCCAGGCCCATACCGTACCATTGGTGCACCTGTAAATATGGATGCATGGTACAATGCTTTTGATGTTAAACCTGGCGATAAACTATATAAAAAACCAGAAGACAGGATTAGAATGTGGTAGATTTGAGATTGAAGGCTGGAAGGTTGAGGGTGTAAGGCTTTTCCACCCCGATAGTTTTAATTGAGATGGAAGGCTTAAGGTTTTAAGTTTTTCTGCCCTCAACTTTAAAATTTAATTATTTATATCATCCCTATATTACGAACGTCCCGATCATTTTCGGGACGTTTTGTTTTATAAGTAGGGTCTCGGGGGTGGTGTAAGGTGTTACCATCTGACATCTGCCAAAATTATCAATTCAACTCCACGATTAATCAATTTTTATTAACTGTGGTGTTGGATGTTACCATCCGGCACTTGTAGAATTATCAATTCAATTCTACCATTAATCAGTTTTAAGTTATTAAACGAATCTAGGGAATGGTAACATCTGACTGCACGATTACCCACCGCCTTGGTTCGTATCTTCACGAATCAACAATTAAGCTCAATTTTCTTCCAAATCAAAATTAATGTAACTCCTTTCGGCAATTCCTAATTATCATTCTATCTTTGAAAAAACATAAGTATCCTTTCCATGAAAAGCCCAATTAACTTCCTTTTAATCCTTGGTTTAACTTTATTTTCTTTAGCAGGTTTTGCTCAGGAAAATAAATTGATCAGCATTGATAAATTAATCAATAAAACAGATCCTGCCTGGCCATTGGTAAAGAAATGGATCGATTCTGCTAAAAATAATGTCGAAGTATTGCCTGTAGATTCGGCTAAGGCAAAAGAGGTTTTATATCACTCGCAAATGACGACCTATGCCACACTTGGTTCGGTAATCTACAATACCGGCGGCATTATAGTTGATAACGGCTGGATTAGAATTTTAGGTTCGGGCAGCGAAAGATTGAGCAGAAATGTTGCTGATTGGAACAAAGGAAAAACCTTAAAAGAATATGGCGATAACATTCCCTACCTTTTAATTGCCGATGATGCGGTAGGTGGTTTCTTTGCTATTAATTACGGCGGTCTGGGCAAAGACATCAAAAATGTATATTACCTTGAACCAAACAGTCTAACCTGGCAACCGCTTGGAGCTGGTTATGGCGAATTCCTTGTTTTTTGTTTCGACAGTGATCTTTCTAAATTTTATAAAGGATTACGCTGGAGCAGCTGGAATCAATTTATTGCCAATTTGGATGGTACCAAAACCTATAGTTTCCGTCCTTATTTATGGGAGGAAGGTACTGATATTGAAAAATGTACACGAAAACTTGTTGGGATTGAAGAAATGTACCGTTTTAATATTATGAAGTCGAAAGAACTGAATGCAGACAAAGGCATAAAAAAAGACGAAACCAAAAAGGAAGAAACTAAAAACGAGCAGTAAGTTGCTGTCTATAAAATAATTACATGACTAACACACCTGCAACCATTATCCAGATCAAAAATACCAGGGCTTTTATTCTGGAATTGGTAAAAGACTTAACCACAGAGCAGTTAAACAAAATCCCCGCAGGTTTTAACAATAACATCATCTGGAATATTGCCCATTTAACCGCTGCACAGCAAAACCTGTGTTATGTTAGATCGGGATTAACGGTAACCGTTGAAGAAAAATATTTCACTCCATTTTTAAGTGGAACAAAACCAGTTAAATTTATAGAAAAGGGAGAAATCGCCTCCATTTTCAACGTACTTTTAAATAGTATGGACCGTTTGGCGACAGATTATAGTAGTAGGATCTTTCTAAAGTTCGATCCCTGGGACAAACGTTATGGCATGAAATTAAACTCCATAGAAGATGCGATAAATTTTATCCCTTTCCATGAGGGGATGCACATCGGCTACATCATGGCCTTAAAGAAATTAGTATAGAAAGTTGCATTGAAGATAATCCACCTCTCAATTGGAAAAATTTAAGCATACTTTGCCTGCGTTTTCTTCGGTAATTTAGCTAAAACCATTGCCCTCGAATCGGCCACCCTGCTTTTCAACTCTTTATCATTTAAAACCTCTAAGTTTTCGATCTGGATCCATTGTCTTTTGGCCATGTGGTAAGCCTGGGCAATGCCATCTCGGGCAGCGAGTTCCTCAAATTCATCCGGATTGCATTTGATAGAAAAACGATTACCCTCATCAATAGCAATAATCACATAGATTTTCTCTTCTATCATAAAACACAGATGTTCCCATTTCATACCTTCTGTAGTGCCGGGTAAACTCAAACAATATTCTCTGAACGATTCGATATCCATATTTAGGGTTTAGGGTAAGACCAAAGCTAATAACAAAAGATTAAAGCCGGAAGAGAAAAAGTCAGAGGTCGGGAGTCCGAAGTCCGAAGATTAAAGCTGATTAACTTACCTACCCTATCTGTCGCTAATTTATCCCCAAATCCAAAAATCATATTAATACTATATCTTCTATATTTGCGTCATAATCTTGAAATCCAAGAATCCTTAAAATCCTAGCTCATGAATATTATAATGCCTACTGCCGATGGATCTAATACACTTTATAATGAAACCATAGGCGAACATTACCATAGTAAACATGGTGCTCTGCAAGAAAGCAAACACGTGTTTATTGATGCAGGTTTGAAATTCGCTTCCACTAACCAAGCTGAAATTTCCATTTTGGAAGTTGGTTTCGGCACCGGATTGAACTTTATTTTAAGTTTCGAATATTGTGCGGAAAATAACATTAACCTTAACTATACCAGCATTGAAGCCTTTCCGCTTACTACAGCTATAATTGAGCAGACTGGTTATGCAGCGTATGTTCCTGAAAAAATATGGGCTGATTTTATTTCAAATTACCCGGAAGCATTAAAAGCACCCAAGAAATTAACTTCGCTTTGCTCGTTAGAAATTCCACATACTACATTGGCCGAATACAGCGGTGACCAAAAATTTGACCTGATTTATTATGATGCATTTTCTGTACAGCACCAGCCCGAAATGTGGAGCGATGAAATTATTGCACATGCCTGCAGTTTCTTAAAACCTGGCGGAACTTTTGTTACCTACGCCATTACCGGGAAACTAAAAAGGGCCATTAAAGCCTGCGGATTTACCATCGAAAAATTACCCGGCGCCCCCGGAAAAAGAGAAATGCTTAGGGCGATTAAAGGGATGGAAAATGGATGATGGAAGATGGATGATGGAGAAAGTCTGAGGTCAGAAAGTCCGAAGATTGCATTGCATAAGAATAGTTCCCCAACTTTATGCCCTCTGCCCCTTCCTCTTTGCGCACTTTGCGGTTAACCAACGATATCATTTTGACATAATTTAGACCGCCTGTTAAAACCAGTATAATCTAAAATTGTTAGAATAACATTAACATTTCGTATCATGGAAAAAAGAACCTTAGGAAAAACCGATTTAAATATTTCGCCCATAGTATTTGGAGGAAATGTTTTTGGCTGGACGATCGATGAAAAAAAGTCGTTTGAAATATTAGACCAATTTATAGAAAGTGGTTTCAATTTTATAGATACGGCCGATGTGTACTCGCGTTGGGTACCTGGAAATAATGGTGGCGAATCAGAAACGATTATTGGTAACTGGCTTAAAAAACAAAACAAACGCCACGATATAATTATTGCGACAAAAGTTGGCTCAGATATGGGGCAGGGTAAATCGCTAAAAAAAGATTACATCATCAATGAAGTTGAACATTCTTTATCGCGCCTGCAAACCGATTATATCGATCTTTATTTCTCTCATTTTGATGACGAAAGCACGCCTGTTGAAGAAACATTAAGTGCCTACGAAACTTTAATTAAAGCTGGCAAAGTCCGCTGGATCGGGGCATCAAATTTTTCTGCCGATCGCTTAAAAGAGTCATTACTTTATTCAACCGAACACAGTTTACCGCGTTATGAAGTTTACCAACCAGGATACAACCTTTATGATAGAGAAAACTTTGAGCAGGAACACGAAAAAATCTGCCTGGATTATGGTTTGGGCGTTGTGTCTTATTATTCGCTAGCCAGTGGTTTCTTAACCGGAAAATACCGTAGTGAAAACGATCTGAATAAAAGCCAGCGTGGTGGAGGCATTAAAAAATTCCTTAACGAACGGGGCTTTAAAATTTTAGCGGCATTGGATGAGGTTGCTAAAAAACACCATGTTGAGCCAGCTTCGGTAGCCCTGGCCTGGTTAATTTATCGCCCATCAATTACGGCGCCAATTGCCAGTGTTACCGATTTAAGCCAGTTAAAATCTTTTACTGAAGCCGCAAATTTAAAATTATTGCCAGAAGATATTTCTCTTTTAGATAAAGCGAGTATCTATTAAAAATAATCTCTTATATTTAAATGCCCGATTAATAAAACAATTAATCGGGCATTTTGTATTAAACAGGATTTTAAAATATATGAAAGACAAACTATCTTTTCTACCCAAACTGGCATTGGTCCTTTTCTGTTTAATCAGTTTAACATACATCGCCATTTTAGGTCAATCTTTGCTGGCTCCCCTGCTTTTCTCTTTTTTAATGGCGATCTTATTATTACCTGTTGGCAATTTTCTAGAACACAAGCTAAAATTTAAAAGAAGTTTATCAACCCTTGTGTCGGTGATCCTGATGATTGCTGTAATTGGTGGCATTATTTATTTCTTCGGCAATCAATTAAGCGATTTATGGGCAGATTGGCCTTTGCTTAAGGAGAAAGCGAATGCTTCTTATCACGAACTTCAAAAATGGATTTCACACACTTTCGGCATAAATTCTCAGAAACAACTGGATTATTTAAATGACAGCACAGAAAAAGCTTTGGCTACTAGTGCCGCAATTGTAGCTACTACCTTATCTACACTATCTTCTACCCTATTATTTTTAGGTTTCACATTACTATTCACTTTCTTTATTTTAAACTACCGTAGGGTTTTATTTACTTTTTTAACTTCGGTTTTTAGTGAAGAACATAAAGAAAAAGTTTCAGAAATTGTAAGTCAGATTCAGTACATCATTAAAAAATATATCATAGGTTTATTCTTGCAGATGCTTATTGTTACGGTATTAATGATTACCGTTCTGAGTTTACTAGGTGTTAAATATGCCGTTCTTTTGGGTCTTGTTGCAGGTATTTTTAATGTAGTTCCTTATTTGGGAATATTCTTTGCCCTGTTAATAAGCTGCCTGATTACTTTTGCGACTGCAGGTGCAGGTAAAGTGCTTCTGGTTTTAATAGCCTATGTTGGTGTACATGCTATAGATGGAAATATACTGATGCCGTTAGTGGTGGGCTCGAAAGTAAAAATAAATGCATTATTTGCCTTTATTGGAATTGTTGTGGGTGAGATGATTTGGGGCATCTCGGGCATGTTTTTATGTATTCCTTATCTGGCTATGTTAAAAATAATCTTCGATAGAGTAGATAACTTAAAACCATGGGGTATTTTAATGGGCGAAGAACATAAGCCTGATAAAAAGAAGCGTGTTTACCGGATCACAAAAAAAATTAAATTAGAAGAAAAAGATTAAAATGGCCGAAAACAGATCGCCTCATATTTTAAGCACCTCTGCCAATCTTTTGGGTATTTGCTTTATTGTACTTACTTCTTTAAAAAAACTCGCACTTACCGATGGCTCTTTAATTGACGAATTTGCTGTAGCTGCTGTAATGTTTTTTATGACGAGCTGCATCTTATCTTTCATCTCGATGAGGAGACAACAAACGGCAAGTCAGCGACTGGAAAAAGCTGCTGATCTCATCTTCTTATCTGGTTTATTGGTATTGTTTGTTGCTACAATTTTAATTGCCTTTAATTTAATAAAATAGATTAATACCTTTAAATGAAACCCCTATTTGTACTGATCATTGTTTATGTTTGCTTATTAGCCTTTGGCGGTCATACCACGTTTGATAAAGGAAATATTTTTGCAGGCAACATCGCCATGGGCGTGATGTTACTTTTTACCGCTATCGGGCATTTTAAATTTAAAACGAGCATGGCTGCCATGGTCCCCCTGTTTATCCCTAAAAAAGTAGAAATTGTAATTTTAACAGGTGTGCTGGAAATCTTATTTGCCACTGGCCTGGCGATTGAAAGCACCAGATATTTTACCGGAATAGCCCTGATTATTTTTTACATTGCCATTTTACCAGCCAATATTTACGCGGCCAAACACCGCATTAATTACGAAGATCTGCATAAACCAGGTCCGGGGCCAAAATATTTATGGTTCAGAATACCTTTTCAGCTTTTCTTAATCGCCTGGGTTTGGTACTTTAGCGTTCGATAAATATAGTTTAACCATAAAACATGCCTAACAATCCAATTCCTGCAAGCGCCAATAATCCAGCTGATGCCTTTACACGTTTACTCACCGTTTTAGATACATTGCGTACACAATGCCCCTGGGATAAAAAACAGACCATGGAAACACTGCGCCATTTAACTATAGAGGAAACCTATGAATTGAGCGACGCCATTTTAGAAGGCGATTTAGACGAAATTAAAAAGGAACTTGGTGATGTGATGATGCACCTGGTTTTCTATTCTAGAATCGCTTCCGAAACCAATGATTTTAACATTACAGATGTTTTAAACGGAGTTTGCGATAAACTGATAAACCGGCACCCACATATTTATGGCGATGTTGAAGTACAGAACGAAGAAGATGTAAAACGAAATTGGGAGCAGATTAAACTGAAAGAAGGCAATAAATCGGTGTTGGCTGGTGTCCCATCTTCACTACCCGCGTTGGTTAAGGCTGCCCGTATTCAGGAAAAAGCACGTGGCGTAGGCTTTGATTGGGAAGATAAAAACCAGGTTTGGGAAAAAGTAGAGGAAGAAATGCAGGAGTTTAAAACTGAATTTAATGTTGCTGATAATACGGCTATTGATATCGAAAAAGCTGAATCCGAATTTGGCGATGTACTTTTCTCTTTGATCAATTATGCCCGTTTCATCAATATTAATCCAGAAAATGCCTTAGAAAAAACCAATAAAAAATTTATCAAACGTTTTCAATACCTCGAAACCAAAGCAAAAGAAAACGGAAAAGCCCTGGCCGATATGACGCTTACCGAAATGGATGTATATTGGAATGAAGCAAAGAAATTGTAAAATTCTAAGTTAAATCTCCTTCAAAAAAATAAATGGCAAGAAGAAAATCAGACAATAAACTGCCTTCATTTGATGAATTAATAATTCCGACTGTTAAAGCGTTAATAAAATTAGGAGGTTCAGGAACTGTTGATGAAATAAATACCAATGTTTACGAAATTGCTAAACTTTCTGAAGAAATTCTACAAATTCCTCATGGAGAAAATGGGTCACGCAGCGAGGTTGATTATAGATTAGCATGGAGCAGAACATATTTAAAAAAGTTTGGTCTTTTAGAAAACTCTTCAAGGCGAGTATGGGCATTACTGAAACCTATTATTAATGCTGATGAACTTAATTATACTAAAATAGTAAAACAAGTTAGAGATCAGGATAAAGTAATCGAATCAAAAGCAGAAAGTTATAAGTTTGAAAAAATCGAGGAAGTTAATGAAGAAGTCGATAATACAGAAGAGTGGAAGGAAAAATTACTAAATATACTTTATAAGATTACTCCGGCGGCATTTGAGAGGCTAGCTCAAAGATTATTAAGAGAAAGCGGCTTCTCTCAAGTAGAAGTGACCGGCAAAGTTGGAGATGGAGGAATAGATGGTAAAGGAATTGTTCGCGTAAGTGGACTTTTAAGTTTTCATGTTATTTTTCAATGCAAGCGCTACAAAGGCTCCGTATCCCCTAGCCAAATTCGAGATTTTAGAGGAGCAATGCAAGGTCGTGCAGATAAGGGATTGGTTATTACTACTGGAAAGTTCACAAGGGAGGCAATTAAAGAAGCTACAAGAGATGGAGCTCCTCCTATCGACTTAATTGATGGAGAACTACTTTGTGATAAACTTAAAGAATTAAAACTAGGAATTGAAATTGAATTGGTCGAAGAGGTGAAAATTCGCACCGATTATTTTGACACTTTATAACTAGAATCGTAAAATTCATATTAATTCTGCGAATGGAATCGCAAATTTTATATAAATTTTGCGATTTCAACCTTATTCATAAAATTCCCCGTCCACATAGTACCATTGCCCATCTTCTAACCTGAAATTAGATTTTTCATGCAATACTTCAGTTTGAAATTTCTTATTCAGATAATAGGCCTTGAACTCGACAACGTCAAAACCTGAAAAAACAATCTCAAGCTTTAGCCATTTGGTATTTTTCGCACTGCTTAAATAACCGCTTTTGGAATGGTTATTTCTTTTACTACTATGCGTAGTTTCATAAAGATAATCCGCATCAGCTACTACAAAAGCAGAATATCTGGAACGCATTAAGGCCCCTGCAGTTGGCGCTGTTTTCATTTTTAAATGATAAGGCTGGCAACAATGGCTAAAGGCAGTTCCACTTCCGCAAGGACAGTTTATAATATCCATGATTAAAATTTTCAGTGCAAAAGTATGATTTAATATTCCTGCTGCTAAAATTTCCGTAAAATTGCAGCAGAATAATGAGGTATTTCTTTCACATTGCATATCAAGGCCAGTATTTTAGTGGGTGGCAAAAGCAACCTGGGGTTAAAAGTGTTCAGGAGGTTATTGAACAAACCTTATCGAAGATTTTAAAATCACCGACTGCTATTAATGGTTGTGGGCGGACCGATGCGCATGTACATGCGAGTCAGTTTTTTTTTCATGCCGATATTGAAAAAGAGATTGATTTCGATCTGCTTTACATTTTGAATAAAGCTTTACCCTATAATATCGCCGTATTCGACATTATTAAAATGGAAGGTAAACCCCACGCCCGGTTTGATGCTGTACAACGGAAATATGATTATTTTATCCATACCTATAAAGATCCTTTTTTAAGCACCCAAAGTTCCTTTTATCAATTAAACAATCTAGATTTTGATAAAATGAAAGCTGTGGTAAAATTACTACCGCTATACAAAAATTACAGGGCTTTCTGTACGCATCCGGATAAATACGAACATACCTTATGCAATGTAATGGAAGCCGATTTATTTGTAAACCCAAAGGGCGACAGGTTGAGGTTCCACATTGCCAGTAACCGTTTTTTAGGCAAAATGATCCGCATTATTATGGGTAAAATATTAATGGTTGGAAAAGGAGAACTTAGCTTTGATGAATTTGAAAGCGAACTGATTACCCTTCAAGCCTCAAAACTATCATTGCCTGCACATCCTACTGGCTTATACCTTTCAAAAGTCACTTACCCCTATTTAAACCTCGAACCACGGACCGAATTTATCCATAGTACACAAGGTATAGACTGGATTTCAATTTAAGTGTAGCGTTTTGATTTTAAACTCCGTTTAAGGGGTATGAAAGTCCAAATCTGCATTTTCCTTTTTGCCCTGATCTTATCTCTGGGCTGTAAAAAATCTACAAACGTAAATGTTTTACTGGATGGAAACTATACAGGTGTATTGGTCATTACGAATAGTATTAAGTCTGTGCCGGTAACCCGCCCAATTTCAATCTCGTTAAAGGATGGGAAATTCAACATTACACCTGGTGCTGATGCTAACCTAAAACCATCAGGTGGCAAGGGAACCTATACTTTTAAAAATGGGATCGGATATTTTACCGATGAGGGCGTTTGGACAGCAGATTTTGATTGGAATATGATTTTAACCGGCGAATACAATATTAGAAGCAGTGGTGTGGATTTAACCCTTCGAAAAAGATTCAATGCAAAAACAGATCTTTCTCCGGCTACCTCTTATGCTACTATAGATTATGAATATATTTTAAAAAGAAGCAATTAATCCTCGTACAAATGAAAAATTTAATGTTCTTATTTATCGCCCTGTCTATTTTTGTTTTTGGATGTAAGAAGAAATCTGAAACAAAAATAACGAATTACGATTTTGAAATCAATACGTCAAAATCAATTGGTGCATCTACATTAGTATTAAAATCGATTAGCGATAGCCGCTGCCCGATAAATGTTGATTGTATTAGTGCTGGAAGTGCAACAGTACATTTCAAATTAACAGGAAATAATGTTGATCAGGAAATTATTTTATGCAAAGGAGGAGAATGTGGCCCCCTAGAAAGTGTAACAAACATCAAAATAAACGGCATAAATTATTCACTCAAATTAATCGACATCACACCCTATCCTGAGTTCCAGAAAACAAATATTACAAAAACTGTAAAAGTTGAGTTAACAAGAGCTTAAGTTTAGGTTTGCTTGGGCATCGGTAAATGATCTGTCCGGTGACCCAAGTTTTTTCCTTATTTAAACCTGATTGCTTTAAGCGGAGAAACCTTGCTAATCAATAGTGAAGGAATAATCAAAACTGTTAAGCACACCGCTACAGTGACAACATTAAGCAGCAGCACATCTATAAAATGGAATTCTATGGGTGCATAAGCTAAAAAGTAAGACGCTTGGTTCAGTTTAAAAATGTGAGTGGACTGCTGTAAGAAACCAAGTCCTAAGCCCAGAATATTACCAAGTAACAAGCCAATCCCAATTAAATAAGCCGCATTGTAAAGGAAAATTTTCATAATGCTCCAGTTGCTTGCTCCAAAAGATTTTAGCATCCCAATCATATTGGTTTTCTCTAAAATCATAATCAACAGTGCAGTAACCATGTTAATTACGCCTACGATGAGCATCAGGATTAAAAGTACTCTGGTGTTTACATCAAGAAGGCCTAACCAGGTAAAAATATTAGGGAAATTTTCTTCAATAGAGTAAGAGCGCAAATGGCGGGGAAGCCCCTCGTAAATATTATTGGCAATGGGCTTAAGCCTGTTAAAATCCTTAATTCTGATTTCTATGCCACCAATTTCGTTGGCTTTCCAGTTATTCAGCCGTTTAATAATATTCAGATTGCCCAGTACAAATCCCTTATCAATATCTTCTACACCGATATCATAAATGCCTACAATTTTAAATTTACGCGGCCGCAACTGGTTTTGAACAAAGTACATGATAAAATCATCGCCTGTTTTGAGTTTTAAGCGATTGGCAGTATAATTCGAAATAAGCAGTTCTTGCATGGCAGCCGTACTGTCAGAAAAATCGATGATGGTTCCGCTGATAATATGCTGTTTAATGTAATCCCAATTATAGCTTTTGTCTATCCCTTTAAAATTAATGCCTTCAATTTCATTATTGGCAGAAAGGATGCCCGGTTTTGTAGCAAAAGGATAATAATATTCAACATCTGGATTATTTTTGAGCATCTTTTTCGTTTCTCCATCAAGTGTGAAGGGTGAATGCTCAAATGAATTGTTCAGATCGTAACGGGTAATTTGTACATCGCCTAAATAGCCCCTCACTTTATCCTGGATTTCAGTTTTAAAGCCTTTAATAATCGCTATAGAAAGAATCATAACAGCTAAACTCAACATCACGCCTGCTATGGCAATGCGAACAATAAGCTTTGAAAAAGTGCGCTCAGATTTAACGGCTATCCGCCCTGCTATGAAATATTCGAAATTCAATTTAATCAATTTGTGTTAACAAAAATGCTCAATTCCTTTTTAAAAATGGCATTTTTGGAAATAAATAACCAACTTTAACCATCAGTCATTAACTTATAAGAATAAAACACCAATAGCATAAATAAAATATGTTATAAATTGTTTTGTGATAATACCGGAAGATTAGAATAATTAAAAAATGAAAAATTACATCAGCTTTGCTTTAACCAGTTTAATTGCATTATCGGCCTGCGGGCAACCCAAATCACTTGAGCAGGAAGCTTTGGGGAAGAAGAGCCCTGAAAACAGAAAACTGATGATTAAGGCTGTAAAGCTCCCTTCTGAAATTAAAACGGGTGCAGAGCAAACCGAAAAATATCTCCCGCTGTTAAAAGGTAAGCGTGTTGGCATGGTAGTTAATCCTACATCAATTATTGGTACGCAGACTTCGGTTGATAGCCTGCTGAAAAGAGGTGTTAAAATCCAGAAGATATTTGGGCCTGAACATGGTTTTAGGGGCAATGCAAGTGCCGGCGTTACCGTTAACGATGATGTTGATTCCAAAACAGGCATAAAAGCCATCTCACTTTATGGCAAACACAGCACCCCTACAGCTGAAGATTTAGCAGATATTGACATTATGGTATTCGATATCCAGGATGTTGGGGTTCGTTTTTACACCTATATCAATACCTTACAGCATGTTATGGAAGCCTGTGCCACAAACAATAAAACATTATTGATTTTAGACCGTCCAAATCCAAATGGCTATTTAATCGATGGGCCGATTTTAGATCCAAAATTTAAATCAGGTATTGGCGTGCAACCTATTCCTATTGCGCACGGCTTAACAGTTGGCGAATATGCACAGATGTTAAATGGCGAAGGCTGGCTGAAAAATAAGGTGAAATGCAAAATAAGCATTATCAAAAACGCCAATTATAATCATGATATGGAGTATACTTTACCGGTTAAACCTTCTCCTAACCTGAATACGCAGCAAGCTATTTTACTTTATCCGTCTACCTGTTTATTTGAAGGCACTTATTTAAATCATGGCCGCGGAACAATGTTTCCTTTTACCGTTGTTGGAGCACCATACCTTAAAGGTAAATTCGATTTCAGTTTTACCCCAAAAAGCATAAAAGGAATGTCTGAAACACCATTGTTTCAAGATCAGGTTTGTTATGGCTTAGATTTAAGAACTTACGATACCTCAAAACTGGTAAAATCGAAACAGGTAAATATCAGTTGGTTAATCGAACTATATCAGGCATCGCCAAGAAAAGAAGATTTTTTTAATACCAGGTTAAGTAAAGAAATGGGGATTATCGAAAGATTAGTTGGTGTGGCAGATTTCAGGCAACAGGTAATTGATGGAAAAAGTGAAGCAGAAATCAGGGCAAGCTGGGAACCCGGCCTAAGTGCATATAAAACCATGCGCAAGAAATATTTGTTATATAATTAATTATTGAATGAGAGAATGATTGAATTACTCTTGCAATTATTTTCAAACTTAACAGATAGAGGTTTGTTATTATTTGTAATTGATAAGCGTTGTGCTATTCAATCATTCAAAATTCAATCATTATAGCTATGAGCGGTCCAAAAGTGAAAAGTGATAAACCAGGAAGTAATTACCAGGAAGAGGTACCAAAAGGCAGGGAGCCTGTTGACCACAAAACCGTAAGAAAAGAAAACGACAGTACGCCGAATAAAGCGCCTAAAACCAATAATCCGGCGAAACAGCGAGAAAACGAAGAACAACCTGTTCATCCGATAAAAAAGGCACCAAAAGAATAATGCAGGATAAAGAATTACACCAGTTAATTATGAATTGGTGTAATTAAATTTTTAAGGCAAAGCAAAATGAGGCACCCTGTCCCTCTTCACTTTCCACCCAAATTCTGCCCCTTTCGTTTTTTATAATTTCTGCTGAAATATAAAGCCCAAGACCTAAACCTGGATAGGTATGTTGCAAACTTCCACTCACCCGATAAAACTGATCGAAAACCAGATGTTGCAGTTCTTTCGAGATCCCGATTCCATAATCCCGTACACACAAAATTACTTCTGCATTTAACACATAAGTACTTACATCAATCTGATTGGCATCAGTAGAATATTTAATCGCGTTTGATAAAAAATTAGTGATCACCTGGCCAATACGTTCCCGATCCACATAAACCATGGCATTGCTGTTTAAATCGGTTTTGATGTAATGTTTAGAGGTTATATGCTGCATTTCGTCTACGATTTCTCTTACGACCTCATCAAAATCAAATTTTGTCGGATTAAAAGTCATTTTTCCTGACTGTATTTTGGTTACATCAAGCAAATCACCAATTAAACCGGTTAAACGGTTCAATTGTAAATCCATTTTGCGTACCATGTCAGCCTTTTTCTCATCGCCATCATTTCTGATCATCCGCTCCATTACCTGGGCATAAGCTTTAATACTGGTTACCGGTGTTTTAAGTTCGTGACTGGCTATTCCCAAAAACTCATCTTTTTGCTGCTGAAGCTGTACTTGCTTGGTTACATCCATTGCAGCATGTAAAATAGCATAAACCTCGCCCTCTGCATTTCTTAAAGGTTTGTAGGTAAAATTAAACCATACTTTCTCCAACTTACCGTTAACAGGCAATAAGGCTTCTTGTTGATCGGCGTGGTAAGGAATACCTGTACGATAAACCTCTTTTAAAATATCGATAAAGGGTTGTCCTTTAAGTTCAGGTATAGCCTCTTCCATCGGCTTTCCGATGACACTTTTATCTTTACCCCAGAACCGCAGCATTTCATCGTTAGCCAGAGAGATTATAATATCTTCCGTTTCGTAATAGCCCGTGGCCATTGGAGTATCCAATAACAAATTTCTGAAACGTTCTTCGCTTTTAGCCATTTCCATCCGCGAATGTACCAACGAGGTGATTTCGTTAGCCACAATCATGATCCCAGTCACCACATTGTGCTGATCGCGGATTGGGTCATATACAAAATTGAAATAATAATCCTGAAGTACCCCATCTCTTTCTATCCTCGCCATGGTTTCATAGCCATAATGTGGCACCCCTGTCTGGTAAACCTGAGTTAACAAATCGGGAAAGGGCTGTCCCTTTAGTTCGGGCAAACCATCAATTAAACGAAGACCAATTACCTCTTCTGTTTTACCCCATAATTTTAAAAGATCTGCATTTGCCTGTTCAATTATAAAATTCTCGCCCCTCAAAATACCTATGGCCACAGGTGCATCCTGAATCATCTTCCGAAAAAGTTCTTCACTGGCTTTAATTTTTAATCGCGCAATTACCAGTTCGGTAACATTAGTGGCATTATTAACTATGCCCCAAACCTGCCCGTTATCATCTTTTAAAGGTTTATAGATAAAATCAAAATAAAAGGTCTGCAGTACACCATTATTGATCAGCAATACGCGGTCTTCTTTGGTTTCATAGGCAATACCTGTTTGGCGAACCTCTTCCAGAATTCCTAAAAAAGGTTGGTCTTTTAATTCTGGCAGTGCAATGGCAAGTTCCTGCCCTATAACGCTATTATCCCTACCCCAAGCTTTAAGTATTGCCTTATTGGCTACTTTGATCACCATTTTTTCTCCAACGTACAATGCAATAGGCATCGGAGATTCTTCAATCAATGTATAAAAAATGGCAGCGTTATCGTCAAGATTAATATGCATATTGGGATGAAAGGACAAATATAATAGGTTTTCTATTTACTATTGGCTTTTAGAAATGATAATAATACTTTCTCATCATGCGCCAGGCCCAGTTTTCCGGTTATTTTATTGTTATTCATTTTTTTCATGTATTTGCCCAGTTCATCGTTCTCATAAGCGGTAAGCAACAGCGGATACACATAAGAACTTTTACATACGGCTCTCGTATTGCCTAACTTTTTCGCTACGCAATCTAAAACACTAACAATAGCCTTTTTAGAGTTGAGGTTAAAGTTTTCGTCGGCACTGCACTTCGAAAACTGGCGCAATGCTTCTAACGTTCCGCCCCAGGTTCTAAAATCTTTGGCAGTAAAGTCATCACCTGTAATTTCTCTAATATATGAATTTATTTTACCCGAATCGATACTTTTGTGTTCTTTGCCATTAGTGTAAAACTGAAATAATTCCTGCCCGGGAATGTCCCTGCATTTTTTGACCAGTCTGGCTAAGGATCTGTCGTTCAGTTCTACTTTCTGTTGAACACCCTTTTTACCTATAAAATCCATCGTAATTTTGCTACCGTTGATTTTAACGTGTTTATCGCGCAGGGTAGTAAGGCCGAAAGAACCATAGAGCTGTTTATAACTTTCGTTACCCACACGGATCAATGTTTTTTGAAGCACATCAACCGAAATGGCTAATACCTTCCGTTCATCTAATTCTTTCCTCCGGAGGTCTTTTTCGAGATTTTTCCTGGCATTTGGCAATGCTTTTCCAAATTCCAGTAAACGAAAATATTTATCTTCCGATCGGCGGCTGGTCCATTTGTTGTGGTATTTATATTGTTTTCTGCCGGCAGCATCAATTCCGGTTACCTGCAGGTACGCGTTGGGCTTGTTGGCAATCCATACGTTTTGCCATGCAGGTGGAATCACCAGCGCTTTTATCCTATCAAGGTGTTTTTCTTCGGTTATTTTATGTCCATCTTTATCTTCATAGTGGAATTTACCCGGTTTGCCTTTTCGGTAAATCCCAGGCATACCGTCGGTTACGTACACCAATCCACTTGCTTTAACAACATCTTTGCCTTGTACCATTTTTGCCTGTAAGTATGGGTTTATTTTTAGTTATTTTGCAAAACTTTAGCGTGGGTATCCACGTTATTTTTTAGAAACACAACACTTTCTTTATGAAAATAGTTTTTATGGGTACGCCTGATTTTGCCGTAGCCTCTTTAGATGCCTTGGTACAAGCCAATTTCGATGTGGTTGCGGTGGTTACTGCGCCTGATAAACCGGCAGGTCGTGGCCAGAAGCTGAACGAAAGTGCGGTAAAAAAATATGCTATAGAAAAAGGAATTCCTGTTTTGCAGCCTGAAAAATTAAAAAACCCCGAATTTATTGAGGAATTAAAATCATATCAGGCCGATCTGCAGGTTGTGGTGGCATTCAGGATGTTACCGGTGGTAGTTTGGAACATGCCAGCCAAAGGAACCATCAACCTGCATGGCTCGTTATTACCACAATACCGTGGTGCAGCTCCCATCAACCATGCCATCATCAACGGAGAAAAAGAAAGTGGTGTAACAACTTTTTTCCTGAAGGAGGAAATTGATACCGGGGATATTATTATGAGCGATAGTGTAGCGATTGCAGATGATGAAACCGCAGGTGATTTGCACGATAAACTGATGTACATTGGTGCCAACCTGCTGGTAAAAACGCTTAAAGCAATTGAGGCTGGCGAGGTTAATGAACAACCGCAGCCACAAAGCGGTGAATTAAAGCATGCACCTAAAATTTTCAAAGACGATTGCAAAATCGACTGGAATAACCAAGTACAGACGATTTATAATTTAATTCGCGGCCTGAGCCCTTATCCTACTGCTTTTACTTTTTTAAACGATAAAACCCTGAAGGTATTTAAGGCCGAAATAGAAGATAAAGAACCGGGTATAGTTGCCGGTGGTTTTTTAACGGACGGCAAAAGCTATTTAAAATTTGCCGCTAAAGATGGTTTTATCAAACTTTTAGATATTCAGTACGAAGGCAAAAAACGAATGCTGATCGAAGATTTTTTAAGAGGAATGCGGTTGTAATTGAAATTTGAGTTGTCAACTTTAATAGCCATTATGCAAGAAAGTTGACAACTCTTCTGGTCGATTGCATGAAATCATTACGTGCAGATCTTAAAATTGGGATGAAGACCGACTGGAATTGCCAATAGATCCGAAATACAGTTATTCTTTTTTTGGAAAGCAGTAGCAGAAGCTTTTAGGTTAATACAGCACCGCTCCCGCTTCTGCCAATTTGAAGGAAATTGGCATCCCGCTTTGATCGGGTTTAAGTGGCCAAAAAGTGCAATTATTTGGGTTTAAATTGCACAGTAAAACTATCCCTTGTTAAATAAACCCGACCGAAAGCGTTATCCCGATTAGGAATTGTTTCTCTTGTGAAGTAAATTTTATCGGGATTAAGCAAAGGGCGGGACTAGCGGAGCCGAAGCACTACAAGCTTTGCTTTCCAAAAAATTGGGCTGCTTTTAAACCATCATGGATGCTGAACTAAATCCGATAGCTACCGGATCAGCATGACGCGTTACTGAATAGAAAGCAATAACGGATACGCCATGATAAATGGTCAGATATAATCGTTCAAGCTATCAGTTGCAAGGCAAAAAACTATAACAATTCGATTAATTGAAAATTAGTATCACTGAACAAGGCTGTATCATTAATATAGAAGTCATCCTGAGGGATAATTTTTTCGTAAACAATATGAATTAATCTGCTTAAAAACACCTCGATTTGCCATCATTTCGAGCGGAGTACGACGAAGTCGGGAACCCGAAGGCTCTGCGAAGCAAAATCTGTTTTGATAGATTTCTCCACTTCGCGCTGCTCCGGTCGAGATGACGATTTTTTACTACCGGTTATAATTATCGATAGCCCTTTCTATATTCTTTTTACCAGATTCGCCTACCAGAAATCCTCCCAGACTTAAGCCGGCACCCAAACCTAACAAAACAAAACTGCCCGTATAACTACGGTCTGCGTATTTTGGCATACCACCGAATGTGGTACCTACTTGTTTACCTTCTGACATCAGTGTAACCCCACTGGCAATAATTGCAGCTCCTGCTGCCACATACATGGCAATGCCTGTAATTTTAGTATTCTTATATCGCCTTAGCAGCGCTAAACTTTTCGGATTATCAGCCATGGCTTCGTTTAAATTACGATAATTTACCCTTTTTATATCGGAATAGCCCTTGTTAATAAACATCCGGTTGTTTACTGCCTGCCGCCTGTAATCTCTAAATCCATAGTATTCACCTTCCATAAGAACGTCATCGTAAATGACTTCCTGATAAAGATTGAGCTTACCTTCAATAATCCGCTCAGCAAAAGAGGCCTCTCCCAAAAGGCTGAGTTTGCGGGTGTTGGCAAAGAAGCCATCCTGATTGTTAAAAAATTTGACCTGTGACACCGGTATCCGCCTTGAATCGGCCCGAAGTGACCATCCACCGGTTAAATCGGGTCGTAACCTGATCTTTTGTGCATAAACTGTAGAATCTGAATAGAAGTACAGAAAGTTTCTGGATTCGTTCAACTGCTGTGAACGGGCGTTCAGGCCATAGCAAGCCATTACGAGAATGAGTAATTTTTTCATTTCGGTTAAATTTGTGTGTGTGACCAATAATACTAAAAATACAGTTCAGGTGAACACAAACCGATAGAAATAAAATGTAACATCGCCGAAGCAAAAGAAATTTGCCTCCTGAGTAAATTTAGGATAGTGATTACAAAGCGTTTAATTTCTCAATCAAAAACTTCGATACCTCATTAAAATAACGTTTCCTGCCATAGCCCATTACCCATTGTATGCCTTGTGTAGCATTAGTGATAAAAACTTCTTCGGCTTCTTTTAATATTTCGGGGTTGATTTGTGCCTCAATTAAAGGCATATCGTTCATTTTGCACAACTGCATGATAGCTGTACGCATTACACCGCTTATGCAACCTTCAGCAAGTGAGGGCGTATAAATCTGTTTGCGGTATACGACAAAAACATTGGCACTGATGCTTTCGCAAAGAAAGCCATATTGGTTCAGGATCATGGCCTCATCCAGGCGGTTTTGACTTTTAAAAAGTCCGGCCATAACATAAAGCAGGGCATTGGCAGTTTTAAAATTCGAGAGTTTATTAACTGGTTTAGTCATTTCATCAAAAACATCTATGATCAAACCTTTACTGTTTAACTCATATATAGATGTTTTTAAAGGAATACCCTCCAAAATATAACCTGCTTTATTTATTTCGGGCGTATAAACCCCAGCTCCTCCTCTGTAAACAGAAAGGCGGAAACGGACGTTACCGTTCCATTTGTTGCGCTTTGTCAGATCGGCGGTTTTTTGACGCAGAAAATAATCATCCATTAAAGCATGACCATCAATTTTAAGCGCTTTCATGCCAGCTGTTAATCTATCGGCATGTAAATCGGCAAATTGCAACTTATTATTAATCATTCGCATGCTTTCGAACAATCCATCGCCAAATTTGAAACTTCTGTTCGAAGCTGTTAAAATCGGGTCATCTACCGCCTGAAATTCATCATTAAATAAGAGGTACTCCTGAAGCATATTTTATGATGTAGCAATATAATTTTCCCATTTGTTTAAGCCAGCTTTAAAATCGGGTGGCAATGGCGATTCGAAGTACATATATTCTTTTGTGGTGGGATGAATGAAACCTAAACTCTGCGCATGTAAAGCCTGACGTGGCAACAATTCGAAACAGTTATCCACAAACTGTTTGTACTTATTAAACGTTGTGCCTTTTAAAATCTTATCGCCACCATACATTGCATCGTTAAAAAGCGGATGACCAATGTGCTGCATGTGTGCCCTGATCTGGTGTGTGCGGCCGGTTTCGAGCTCACAACTGATTAAAGTAACATACCCTAAACGCTTTAGCACTTTATAATGCGTTACAGACCATTTTCCTTTTTCTTCATCATCGTAAATATCCATCACCCGACGATCTTTCACACTTCTGCCAATGTAACCGGTTACCGTTCCATCGTTTTCGATATCGCCCCAAACCAATGCAATATATTTACGGGTAATACTGTGATCAAAAAACTGACGCGCAAGGTGTGTAATCGACTTTTCATTTTTACTGATCAGCAATAAACCCGAGGTATCCTTATCAATCCGGTGTACCAGGCCCGGACGGCCATCATTGCCTGGCAGTTGAGGCAGTTGCTCAAAATGGAATGCCAAAGCATTAACCAAAGTTCCGGTATAGTTATTAAAACCCGGGTGTACAACCATACCGGCAGCTTTATTTACAACCAAAAGATCGCTATCCTCGTAAATGATATCCAATGGTAAATCTTCGGGATAAACTTCGGTATCACGCGGTGGATGCGGTAAAACAATAGATATTTCATCATAAGGTTTAACCTTATAACTCGCTTTTATCTGTTTCTGGTTAACCAGTACGTTGCCTGCATCAATTGCATTCTGAATGCGGTTTCGGGAAGCATTTTCTACGCGCACCATCAAAAATTTATCGATACGTAGCAAAGACTGCCCCTTATCGACAATAATTTTTAAATGTTCATATAATTCCTGCTCTTCTGACTCCTGCAATTCGACCACATTTTCCATGGGGCAAAAATAAACTTTTAACTTCAAGAATTTTTTAATGATTGTAGTTTTAGGAAAAACAATCTTATCTTTAATATAATTAAATCATCCTAAATCATTTATATGAAAAAATGTTGCGCTTTAAAGATGTTATGTGCCATATTTTTATTGGGAATGGCTCAAAAAGCAAGTGCTCAACAAGATGTTGGAGGCTTGTTTGTAGGCGGACCGGCCGATGCAACCAAATTGGTTAATGCCTATTTCGATCCTTTATACAAAGGTTTAGGCCTGGGCTTAACGGATGGATGGTCGAACACTGCCCAATCAAAAGGTTTTTTAAAATTCGATGTGAGGCTTTCGGCCTCCGGGGCTTTTGTTCCTCAATCGGCCAGAAGTTACGATGTAAATACATTGGGTTTAAGCAATATTAAACCTGCTCCTGGTGCTTCCTCAACAGGCCCTACTGCTTTTGGAGATGATCGCGAAGGGGGTAAAATGGAAGTGTACACCAGCAACGGTATCCCTACAGGCAAATTTTTCAACCTGCCACAGGGCGTGGGTTTCCATATAGTACCTTCGGCACAGATACAGGCTATGCTGGGTTTGCCAAAAAATATCGATGTTACTTTAAGGGCCATGCCTAAAATAAAATTAGGTAGCGACTTAGGAAGTTTATCAATGATCGGTTTTGGTGCAAAAGTTGAACTTTTACCTTTGTTTATGGGATCAACAACGGAGAAACTGGTTCCGGTAGATATTGCGATAGCAGGTGGTTTTACCCAATATAAATATAATCTAGATCTGGATATCGATAATACTGGAAATTCAGATCAACGTATCGACGCCAAATTTAACGGTGTAAATTTTGATGCTATTGTTTCTAAAAAAATATTGTTTTTTACTCCATTTGCCAGTGTAGGCTACCAAACTTCTAATACTAATTTGAAAGCATTGGGCACTTATCGTTTTGCTACCAGTGCAACTACTTCAGCAACTTATGTTGACCCAATTTCGGTTAAACAGACCGATATTGATGGTGTGAGGGCAAGTTTAGGCTTTCAGCTGAAATTTGGTTTCTTTAAGTTTTATGGTTCGTATACACAGGCGAAATACAGCATGGTTAATGCAGGTTTTGGTTTCGGTATTGGTAAATAATGAACGATCAGCTATAATTTTGTTTAAAAACACCTGAAATATTCAGGTGTTTTTTATTTTTACGCGTGTTCGAAGAAATATATAGCCCGGTACAAAAAATAACATTTACTCCTTTTAACCATCTTTCTGTAAAGCGTGATGATCTGATTGACCCCTATATTTCGGGTAATAAATGGCGCAAACTTAAATACATTTTAGCAAAGGCTGCGGAGGAAAAAAGAACACATTTGGTTACCTTTGGAGGGGCTTATTCCAATCACCTGGTAGCTACAGCCGCTGCTGCATCGCGTTCGGCACTTAAATCAACCGCTTTTGTACGTGGAGAAAAAGTAAAAAACGAGATGTTATTATTGTGCGGTTTATTTGGCATGGAACTCATTTTTGTTGATCGCGAAAGTTATCGCGACAAACAAAAATTGTTTAAACAGCATTTTGCTGACGATGAACAAAGCTATTTTATTGATGAAGGTGGTGCTTCGCCTGAAGCTACCATAGGCTGTGCAGAAATCATCGGTGAGTTAACCGAAACTTACGATCATATTTTCTGTGCTGCCGGAACGGGAACCACAGCTGCAGGTTTATTGAAAGGAATTCAGCAACATCAATTAAACACGAAACTCCACGTTATCCCCGTGCTAAAAGGCGGTTTTATTGAGGATGAAATTGTGCAACATACGCCTCTTTCTGATCATTTAAATCTCCACCTGGATTATCACTTTGGCGGCTATGCTAAAACTAACCCCGAATTGATCAATTTTATTAAAACTTTTACTGCCCAAACCGGACTACTCTTAGATCCTGTTTACACGGCAAAGATGTTTTATGCCATTGTCGATTTACAGAAACGAGGAATTATCGGTAAGGATGAAAAAATCCTTGCCATCCATACCGGGGGATTGATGGGCCTTTTTGGCATGAAGGATAAGTTTTAAACAAGTAAATGTTAATCTGTAAACATAAAGAGGTTGTCTCATCAATGTAGAATTGTCATCCTGAGGGATAATTTATTGTATAAAAATCAATATGAATGACAGATCTTTTTGGCAAATGGTAGGCTGCGCGAGATCGTCATTCCCAACTCGATTGGGAATCGTAACGCAAGAGCTTTAAGATTCCCGCCTGCGCGGGAATGACGCCGTGCTAATAAATCCTGTCAACGGAAGCTTGTCGAAGGACCTGCTTTAAATGCCATACAAGGCGTTTCGATACTTCGTCAAGCTCAGTACAGGCTGAGCTCAACGTGACAAATTCGATTGAATTACAATTATGAGACAGCCTCTTATAAGATCTCTAAATTTTCCGTTGATTTAGTGTTAGTTGTAAAGTATAGCTCTTTTACCCATACAGCTATCCGGATATATCAGTCAATAAGGCTATTAGATATAGAAATAAACATAGGTTGGGAATCCACCACAACCTATGTTTCACCAAACTAAAATCAGCGTGTAAAAAGAATCAAATCTTGTTACGGCTGAATTATGACCGGTCCTCACCGGATATTTTATCCTTCCCGGACTTGTTTAAAGCCCTGACTTCACAAAGCCATCTGATGGAATATTTTAAATGGTAGTGCGCAATTATCTACTGCTACTTTCAGTTTTATAGTTCAGCTTTGGAAAATCTTTCTGTGCTTTTTTAAACTGAAGATCGTACTCAATTGGCCAGCCGAAAGCCTTTTGTGCAACATCTTCCAGATTTATCCCTGTTGCGCCGCTCCAGAAATGAATAAACTCTCCAAAATTCAGATCTCTTTTGAAGCGTCCTTTTTTGTCTTTTGGAAAGTTTAATGCGAGAAGTTCAAAATATCTGTTGAGTACCTTTCCTTCACCATATTTACTATAAATAGGGAAAAACCAGTTTTTGAACCACTGCGTTCCCGGTCTCGGAAAGTCATCGTACTGGGTCTGCATTTGTGTAAATACTTTATGGGCTTCGTTGGCCATTCCTATGTTTTTGAGTACATCATAATTGAAAATCTCCATAAACTTATTGTCGCCCCAAAGTACATCGGAGGGCGAGCCTTTTGTGCCATGACTGGCACTGGTTACGATATGTCCCATCTCATGTACAGGCATGCCAATCTGTTCTCCGACAGGATTGTCCCATTGCGCTAAACCACAATCGATAACGTTCCGGTAATCATGGCTCGCATCAAAAAAAGGTGACGGATGCCCGCCTCCATAATCCTTACCCATCGCGCGGTGCAGGATGACATACAGTTTTGGATCCGGTCCGAAATCACCATAGTTACGTTTAACATAGGCCCAGCAATCTGCCATTACGGCGATAGGCCATTTAATATTGGACGACATATTTTTATCATAAAAAACAGCCACGTTTGAATTGCTTTCTATCAGTTTCAGTTCTTCCTGATGTTCAAACCAGTGCTCTTTCCATATAGAATCAGGGGTGATTATCGTTTTATCAGACTGACCCTTAGCCTGGGCTTTGGATTTTAAAACCAGTCCCAATAAAAAAATTGGGACTAGTAAATAAATGATTGCTTTAGTATTATTCATAATTGTATTAATCCTCCGTTATACAGAAGAGATCCCTATTTATTCCAGAAGGATATTTCACTAATATTGCTGTAATAGGCATCGCCACTGGCCACTTCAATTACCCGAATCCGGATATACCGCATTGCTGGCAGGCCATCAGGTAGGGCAACTTTAAATGGTGCCGATCCATCATCCGAACGCTCCACCGTTTTAATCAGCGTCCATCCTCTTCCTTTCGATTCTGCTGTCCACCCCGCTGAATTGCCTGGCGACTGCGTTTCTGCACCGGTAAGGTCGGCTATTCCCCAGATTTCAAATTTGGTAGGATTATTACAACAGTCGCGCCCGATGATTTCGAATTGGGCAAGATTGGCTATCGCTTTCCCCATATCAAAAGTGAAGTGATGTGGAAGTGGTGACTCATCATCGCTATGGAAAATGTCCGGATATCCGGTTGGGGCCTTGTTGCCATTCCAGAGTTTAGACAAAGAAGTTTCACCCGAATAAGTACCTACATCATTGGCCAGTTTAAGCGGGCGGAATAACGATTTATCAACGGGTACCATAATATTGCTCAAAGAGTCGTAATCTGCCGTATAAAAGGTATCAATCGCCGATTTTACGGGCACGTATGCCGACCTGAAATATATCTTCGTTCCGGTTTTATAGTCGGCAAGCCTGATCGAATTTTGATCAGGACTTAGCGAGCTTTTATGAATGGTACCATCTTTATAAGTATAGCGTATTTCGGTCGCAATGTTAATGGTATCAGGTTTTTCAAAGTTGAGCGTGATGCCGCTGTCGTCCAGCTGATAAGGATCAGCAGAAACCAGGAATCTGTTGGTGAGACTCGATTTGTAGCTATCACCATAAACCTTTACGTTGCTGATCTGAACCGGGACGGATTTATTTCCAGCCTTATCGTAAGAATAAATAGTAAAGGAATAATTATACTCTACAAGTTTAGAAATGATTACCGATACATCAGTAATGGCCCGGTCGGGCGCCACCATTTCCAGTGAATCTGCTGAATTATTCCAGAATATCTTGTAACGGGTTACACTCGGATCGGGACTGGCCTTCCAGTTCAGTTTTACCCTATAGTTGCCTGGTGCTGCCGCAACCTTACCCGGGAAGCCGGGATATATCCGTTCTTTTCCATCGAGATATTTTCTGTAATCAAGGGCATCCTTACTACAGCCACAAAACACTGCAATGATCATAAAAACCATTAAAATGCTATTGATATGTTTAGTTGTCATCTGTATAAATTTTAATTGGTGTTACCCCAAAATGATAATTCCGTCACGTGGGCAAAATCTCCATTTCCCCAGGTAGCGCTTACGGCCAGCCTGATAAACCTCACCTTCGGAATATCAAGGCCAATGTTAAATTCAAATCCGGCTTTAACCGCGGCGAGATCCAATGGAGTAGTCTGCCCCGGAGCATTGCCCGATGGCGGTGGCGGACAGATGAAATTGCCCAGGTTAATCCAGTCGCCAACCACGGTACCTTTTGCCGATGTTACAGGCAATTCGACATCTGCCGGTGCAGTTTTGGCTGATCCCCAGAGTGTCCAGGCTTTAGGATTACCGTGGTTATAAGAATAATCGTTTCCATAGGCTTCTCCCCTTTCCCAGATCTTATAACGGCTGAGCTTGGTGAGCACACCCATATCGAAGGTGCAGATCTGCAGTGGCTTACCATAACCGGGTTCCGTATGCCATCCCGGATCTGAGGTATTATTGTCCCAAAGCCTTGTGGTGTTCCATCCCAGCGAAACTGCGCCGAGCGGAGAATCGGAAGCTAACCTATACTCACTAAACTGCGCTTTGGGCACCATAATCTCAAAAATGGGACTGATTGATTTATATAAGGTGTCGGATATATTCCCCCACCTATCGGTAACATATACCCCGAAATCTCTTTTTAAGGTATCGAATCCCCGTACACTGAAATTAATGTTTTCGGCTTCGGTATAAAACTGTTCAACCGGCAGCATTTTCCCTGTGGTTTTATCATTCGAAATCACAATTACTCCGATCGGTTTTTTAGAAGGATTGCTGGCTGTTACATTCACTCCACCAAAATCGGCCTGCATCTGAACCGTAGTATTTACGGCCAGGTAAGAAGGCGTTGCCGGGTGTACACGCACCTGTACAGGATCACTTTTGACGTTTGCACGCGAAACGGCATACAGGGTAACATCGTAATCCATGCTTTTTTCAAAGCCATCTACCCTGATCGTATCGCTATAATAAGAAGATTTACTCTGCCTTACTGTGCGCGAATTGATCCGGTATTCTGCCTGAACATAGAGCAGGTTTTCGGAATTGGGCAACACATAAGAAATTACCGCGGCACCAGCCGTGTTTTCTACCTTTATCCCGGTAAGTGCACCGGGTTTGGTCATATCTTTCGATACCACCTCATTAAATCCTTCACTTTCTTTACAGGAATAAAACGAGCAGGCCAGGAGTAACAGCACAAGAAACTGCAAACTGCAGAACCTGTTATATATTTTTGATCTAATTTTCATCATCATCTATTTAATTTTACCAATAAGGATTTTGAACCAGGTTTGGATTCACGATCAGGTCGTTGTATTTAAGTGGCCATAAATAATCTTTCAGGCCAAATACCGGAATCACCAGGTTGCGCTGGCGGTAATAACCTTCGGGTGTAGTATCCTGAATGTTCCAACCCTGGATTGGTTTGCTCAGCACATCCTGCATTACTTTCCAGCGCCTTAAATCCCATCCTATCCTTCCTTCGAAGCAAAGTTCAATGCGGCGTTCCTGCTGGATGATTGCTCTTAAGCCATCTTTACTGGTGGCTTTACCAGGATTGGTTGAATATGACGCCCAGGATTCTTTAACACCTTTTAATCCTGCGCGTGCGCGTACTTTATCGATATAGGTATAAACATCTGGCGTAGGACCATTTACTTCATTCAGTGTTTCGGCATAAAGCAAATAAAGTCCTGCCAGCCTGATCAGCGGTATTCTGAAACCTGCCTGGGCAACCTCTGTACCAAAAACCGATTGATAGTTTACCAGTTTGCTTGGCCAATAGCCTGATACGTTAACCCTGATATTATCTTTCGGACCGGCAATTGAATTTGCGCCACGGGCCTGCACATATAACATATTTTCAGGATCGGTTTGGCCGTTGCCAAAAAAGCAGCTTCCATCAAATGATAAATCAGCATAAAAGCGGGGTTCCCGGTCCATGTGCATTTTTATGGTCTGGTAACCACTTTTTAAATAGTATTTACTGTCGGTTCCTGCCGCAGCAACGGCATAACGTCCTCTATAATCGTATCCTGCATCTTCAGCCATGGGAACGCCATTTTTAGAATAAAACAGCTCGGCCATTCCGATGGGTACGGCAAAGTTGCCCCTTGCACCATCCATATTCTGCACCATGGCATTGGTAAGCCTCGGCATAGCCATTGATTGGAAATCAAATTGGGTGTTGAGTGCCCAGATCACTTCAGGATTTTTTTCCCAGTTCTCGGTAATGCTCTGTCTGATGTCCATCACGGTTTTTAAAGTCGCAGGTATGGTTGGAAGATTGCCAGGAGAAGTAAAATGATAAAGCGAAAGGTTGCTTTCTTCACAAGATTTTACAGCTGCCTGGCAAGCCAGCATTGCTTTGTTCCATTTTTCTGCACTAAAAGCGGTGGGGAACAGATTAACACCGTCTTTATCCTTAAAACCAGTATAATCAGGATTTCCGTTAAAAAACGGACTAGCCTGCGTGGTCAGCACTTCTGCCTTAACCGATAAGGCAATATTCTGCGTAATTCGGCCCAGGCTACGTGCAGGATCCTGGATGGTAAGTGGAAGATCAGGGGTAGCCTCATCCAATAAGGATACAATATAGGCAAATGCAACATCTACAGGTTCGCGTTTTGTCCTTACCTCATCTGTGCCGGCATCGATTGGCAGATTCTGTTTAATCAGGGGAATTGGGCCGTACATTCTTAACAGGTAAAAATGGTAATAAGCCTTAAGGAACTTCACCTCTGCAATCCAGCGGTTGCGTTCGAATTGAGCCAGATCTTTTGGCCGATCGATATTTTCGAGGAAAATATTACACCTTCTGATGGCCTTAAAAATAGGCTGACCAAGCTGTTCGCCATCCCAATAATTTAGTGAGGGATTATCAGTGCTCTGTACCCCCCTGATGAGATGGAAGCCCTGCTCAGCGTCCCTGCTGCCAAGCGTTGCTTCTGTTAAAGTATTGGGAAAATAAATTTCCCCTGAAGTGGTAAAAGCACCATCTTTATTGGATGGCCCCATATTCTGTATTGTAGAATAACAGGTAAAAAGATAGTTTTCGGCCTCGTTTCTGTTTCTGAAAGCATAATCGATTGTGGCCACATTGTCTGGCGTTACATCCAGGTATTTCTTGCAGGAAAGGGTCATCCCCGAAATCACCGCAAGAAGTATGAGGAGTTTAAAGTTGGGTTTCATTATTAGCTGCTTTATAGATTTACGTTTATTCCGATGTTATACACTTTCTGGATCGGGTAGCTGAAGCCATTTGAGGCCAACTCCGGATCCCAGTCCTTGAACCTGCTCCAGGTAAGCGGATTTAAAGCATTGAAATAGATCCTGCAGTTAGACAGAAATGCCTTTTTCGATAACTTATCAGGAAAAGTATAACCGATTTCTATCGACTTCAACCTGATGAAAGCACCATCCCGCATCCACCAGGAACTGGTTTGGAGATTGTTGCTGATCTCAGAAGAAGTGGTTCCCAAACGTGGATATTTGGCATATAAATCCTGATTTTCTTCTGTCCAATGGCTATCGGCGAAAGGCTGAAGCACTTGCCTGTTGGATAGGAACGGACTAACCTGCGACGGATCGATAAAGAAACTCGTGCGGCCTACCCCCTGAAAGAAAAGAGAAAGATCGATTTTTTTGAATCCCATTGACAAACCTGCACCATAAACAATTTCAGGCGTGGAAGGCAAGCCGATAAAAACCTGATCGGCTTCGGTAATTTTTCCATCATTGTTTACATCGGCATATTTAATATCTCCGCCTTTAGGCGCAGAAGCTCCGGCGCCAAAAAGTTGTGTTGGCGAAGCTGCTGCTTCCTGGTCATCAACAAAAAGACGCTCGGCAATGTAGCCCCATCTTACACCAATTTTCTGTCCGGAGAGTATCCGCCATGGTTCTTTATAGGCGGGCTGTTCGTATTGTCCGTATTTATTTTGCGAAAAGGTAAAGTTCATCCTTCCCGACATCCAAAATCCGCCCCTGAAGGTTTTACTATAATCGGCAGAAAAATCTATCCCTCTCGAATCAGCAGTTCCAAGGTTTGCGCTCACACTCGATTCTAACCCCATACTGGAAGGGATAGAGGCACGCTCCATCAAAATATTGTAACGGTGCTGTTTGTATACTTCGGCAATAATATTCAGGCTTTTAAAAAGACTGATCTCGAGCCCAATATTGGTTTGCCTGGAAGTTTCCCAGGTAACGGCATCATTGGCATAATTGGTAATGCTTACCCCCGGCCTGGAAACACCGTTGGTCTGCCCAAAATAGGCCGGGTTACCGCCATTCAGGTTTACGTTCGACAGATAGAAGAAACGCTGCGCACCAATGGCATCGTTACCAACAAGGCCGTAGCTTGCGCGCAGTTTAAGCTTATTAACAGCGCCTTTTAAGCTGCCGTTCCAAAATGATTCATTGGAAATTACCCAAGATCCACCTATGGTTGGAAAGAAACCAAACCTGTTCTTTTCAGCAAAACGCTCCGATCCGTTATAACCAAAGTTAAACTCAGCAAAATAACGGTTATCATAACCATAACCCAACCTTCCCGACAAGCCAACATTCCGGTAGGGAAGCGAATACTGAAGACTCGACTGTCCGGTAGCTGGATCGATTGCATTGGCATATAAACGCTGTTGCCTTGTGGCGATCAATGTACTGCTGATGTTGTGTTTACTGCCAAACTGCCTAGAATAATCTACAACGGCCTGCATGTACACGAATGTATTAATGTCTTTAAACCCTGGTTCGAAGCTCAGATACTCTGAGGCCTGTCCGGGCTGGTTATTGATCCAGTTGAGGGTATATTGATTGCTGATCCTATCATAGGACGCTACATTGTAAAAAAATGGAGAATATTGCCTGGTGAGGTCGAAATAGGAATACCTGTTGGTATTAAACATGCCTTTAAAAGTCAGCCCCTTAGTCAGGAAATTAAGGTCCTGGTTTAGCTCAAGTTGTGCCGACATTCTTGATCTCGAGAAAGATTTATATCCCTTCATCATATCTGCATAAGGATTGGAAAAACCAATTGTATTTCCTGTTCCTTCAGTTGAACTGTTGCCAAATAGAATGTGGGTATCGATCCCTAGTGAAGGATCGGACGGGTAAAATGCAGGAAATAGTACAGGGCTGGTATGAAGTGCCTTTTTATACAAATCGGCAGAGAAAGAGCCGTCATCGGTAATCGGCCCGTTGTATTCATCAAAAGTTCCCGACAGTCTAAGCACCACTTCTGTGGTAGGCGTAACATTAATGTTGACATTGGAACGGAGCTGGTAGTTTTCGAGTTTAACGTTATTGTTAAAGTTGTTTACCGGACTTACTTTCAGTATCCCATTGTCGCGGTTATAAGAGGTACCGATGTAGTACCGTGCAATCTTCCCGCCTCCGCTCACGCTTCCGTTGAGGCGTTGGTTGTTGGTGCTGGTTTTAAATAGTTCATCAATCCAGTTTACCGCCGGATACACATATTTGTTGCTTCCCGGAGCACCGCTTAGTGTTTGCTCGCGGTTATAAATATCGTTCTGGCTAAACCTGGGCACCGCTAAAGGATTCCTTGTGGTCAGGGCCTCATTGTACATCTTCATAAAGGTAATGGGATCGGCAATTTCAAGGTTTTGTGTGGCCTGAGAAATGGAATTTTCAAAACGAACATTTACCTTCGCATTACCTTCCACGCCTTCTTTGGTGGTTACCAAAATTACTCCATTGGCACCCCTGGCCCCATACAAAGCCGTTGCACTGGCATCCTTTAAGATGGAGAAGCTGGCGATATCATCTACCTGCAGCCTGGCCAGATCAGTTGGCGTGAGTTCTACGTTATCTACCAGGATTAATGGGTCTTGTTTGTACCCGAATGTGGTTACTCCACGAATAAAAAATGTAGAGTTATCAAGTCCTGGCTGTCCACTCCGCTGGTAGGCCACCACGCCGGCAATCTGCCCGGCCATTGCATTGGTTAGGTTGCTGGAGGGAATTTTTAGCCTGGAAGGTGTAATGCTGGTAACAGATCCCACCATGGCCTCTCTCCGCTCTTTCTTTCCGAAAGCAGTAACCACTACATCCGTGAGATTGTTATCATCCGAATGCAGTACCAGATCTACCTTTAGCCTTAATGGATCGGCAATAAACGTAACCTGTTTAAATCCCACAGATGATACCACCACTATAGATTTAGCTGTTACATTCAGCGAAAACTTGCCATCGCCATCGGTAATGGTTCCCATAGCACTCTGGCCTTTAACCTGAAGACTTACCCCCGGAATTCCCAGTCCGAGCGAATCTTTAACAGTTCCGGTAATTTTAATTGTTGCACCCTGTTGTGCAAAAGTGGGGCCGCCCAGGAGCAACAAACAGGCACCGAATACTGCGAACAGTACCCAGAGGTTTCCCAAATAAGGCAGATGCCTTACCTTAGCAGTAAAATTTTGGTTCATAAAGTTTGGTTGGTTTTTATGTTTAGATTATTTCAAAAAATGTTTGCAGGTATCACCTGGAGTAGTCAATTTCCATCTGTATCTGTCAAACAAGGGCAGTTAATAAATTAGCCAAGCCAAAAATGATCCGGCTAACACATTTTATTTTCTTTCGTTAAACACCCCCAGTTCAGCAATAGCAGGTGAGCTGTCGAAGTCGGTAATGGTTACCTTTATTTTTTCGCACCAGATACGCCCGAACCTAAAAATATTTACCTTTTTCTCTCCCTCATTTTTTGCAGCTAAAGCATTCCATTTACCATTTGCATAGTACTGTAAACTGTAGGTAGCTTTTCTGTTATTGCCCGCTGTAAGCACCACCATATTACAGGGAACAGCCTTTTCAAAATTCAGTTCATACCATGGCGATTTTACGGTGTGATTGGATGACCAGCTTGAACCAAAATCATCATCATTGGCAAAATCCATGATATTCATATCATCACTCCAGCTGCTGTTACTTTTTACATGCTTGGCAATGTTACTCGAAATGATCGGTGCAGCGTAGGCCGGAATACGTGGAAGATCTATAGGTTTTTTATAAATCTGGCCCATTTCTTTAAGTGCGGCTAAAGCGTTATCATCTATTAAACCGTTTTTACCTGGCGCTACATTGAGAATAAAATTGCAATATGCAGCGTTGTATGGAATAATAAATTTATTCACAAGCTCTGGTACATTTTTTACGGGAGTAGTAGGGAATGATGTTTTCCAGAACCAGTTGGCCTGAAGCGGTAGGCAGGCAAGCGCCGGAAGTTTGTTGTTTTCTTTAGAAATAAACTGGCCGGCACCTTGCTCGTAAGATTTGATATCGGTATAAAATAATGCCTGAGTAGGATATTTCGCGGCATTTAAATCCATTACCAGGCAGTTTGGCTGTAATGATTTAATCAGGTAATAAATATCCTCAAAAGGTACCTGGTCATAAGAAATCCTCGACCATGGCGCATCCCATCCATCAATAATAAGGGCAGTAATCTCACCATAATTCGTAAGCAGTTCGGTAATCTGATCTTTGATCATTTTAACATTCACTGGTGTAATCTGGTTCGGGCGGATGCCGTGATGGGTATCTAATATAGAATAATATAGCATTACCTTTAATCCGTTTTTGCGGAAAGCATCAGCATATTCTTTTACCACATCGCGTTTTAGCGGCGTATTCATTACATTATATGCTGTCGTTTTAGTATCCCAGATCGGGAACCCACTATGGTGTTTGGTGGTCAGACAGCCATAGGTCATGTTAGCAGATTTAGCGGCTTTTGCCCATTGATCAGCGTCGAGTTTTGGCGATTGAAACAAAGAAAGATCGGCGTCTGGATCAGACCAGTCCTGATCCATAAAAGTAGGCATACCGTAATGGATAAACATACCCAGACCCAGATCAACAAAATCCTGCTGAAGCTCTGGTAAGGGTTTATTGGTTGATTTTTGCTGGGCCATTGCCGGGTAAACAGATGTCGTTCCCGAAACGATAAGTAGTAATGATAAAATCCTTTTAAAGGTCATTTCTGTTTTTTTTGGTTTACGTATTTGTGTTAGTTAATTGAAAGATGGGACCGGCTTGTTTTATGTATCAATTTCAATCGGTCAATAGAAATCTGATTTACAGGCAGCATCTAAATTATTATCCAAAGCTACACCCGATATCGAAAGAATTTGTCGAACGAAAACGTAACAGAAGCCTAACAAAAGCTTAACGTTATGGCATTTATGAAATAATACGCCTATTTTTAAGGGATAAAATGAAAGATCGTATATATAAATCAGTAGTGCTGGCCAGTTTTCTGATTTTGCTTCTGGTACAGCTCAGGTTAACCTATAATTCTTATGTACTGAGAGACAGGGATTACAGTTTAAAGGAAAAAACGCTGATTAACGATGAATATGGACGCAGTATAGCTGAAGATAAAGTTTACAAAGGCGGTGGAAAGATCATCGATTCGATTCTCTCCAGGAATATGCCTAAGCTCAAACAAGCTTATTTAAACAACAGGAAAGAATTTGTTAAATTGTCGCAAAGCGTTAGCAATACCCTGTTAAAAGACCTGCAAAAGCAAAGCACCATGGACAGTGTTTTCCGGTCGATTGTAAAAAGGAACGGTTTAGACAGCAACTTGCAATACCTGCTTACATTCCAGTCGATAGAGATTAACTTCGATAACAAAATCGGGAATATCACCATATTCGACAACCAAACCAATACCGATTTTAAAGCTGACCAAAAAACACGGTTCGGCATTATCATTGATGGTACATTAACTGATCCAAACACCCAGAACAGGGTAACCAACCTCTCTGTTAGTGGTAAACTGGTTTACGATTATAGGGTTACCTTTAACCTTTTTGTCGATCCTCCGGGTCGTACTTTAAAAGTAGCGTATCAGATGTTACCTACGTTTTCACTGGTAGCCTTGTGTATCGTCATCATTGTTGGCATTAATTATTATACTTATATCAGCTGGATGCGGCAGAAAAAAGAAACCGATGTTAAATCCGATTTCCTGAACAGCATAAAGCACGAATTTAACACACCGATTACCACCATATTGGTGGCCAGTAAAAGCCTCCATGAAGATGAAGTACTTAATGACAGGACGCGCGTAAAAACACTGGTGCAGATTGTAGAAAGGCAGGCCAGAAGACTTCACTCCCACATTAACCAGATGCTGGAGATCTCCGAAATCAATAATAACATCAATTTAGAGGAAACGGATCTTAATTATGAAGTGCTTACCCTGGTTAACGATTATAAAATAAAACTTCAGGCACCCGATAGCCTTACCTTCGATCCTCATGGTTCGGAAATATTAATCATGATCGATCCTTTTGTGTTTACCACGATGCTTCAGAATATTCTGGATAATGCCTTTAAATACAACAACAGCGACGTAAAAATGACCGTAATCTTTATCACTTCTCAAAATGATGGTTATATTCTCCATATTAAAGATAATGGAAAGGGAATTGAAGATGCCATGAAGGAAAAAATATTCGATAAGTTTTTCCGTGCAGGCAAAGAGAATACCGTTTCGGGCCTGGGCCTCGGACTATATTACGTTAAACAATGTCTGGATATTCATGGCTGGCAAATCAGCGTAAAAACAGCTCTGGGCAAAGGAACAGAATTTCTGGTGCATATCCCTGCCAGGAAAACAGCAAACAGAGTAAATCATTAATCCCAAAGAATTATGCTTTATGATATCGTAATAATTGAAGATGAAACAGACCTGGGCAATGTAATTTCAGAATACCTGAAATTAAGGGGCTTTAGTGTATTATGGTTTAAAACCGCTATAGAAGCATTGGATTATTATGGTAAAAACCAGCTTGAAAATAAACTCGTGATTGTAGATGTACAGCTGCCTGACATGAATGGTTTTGATTTGGCTTCAGAAATGATAAAGATCAATCCCGATCAGCCTTTTTTCTTTCTTACGGCACATAACGAAAAACAAGACCGGCTTCGCGGCCTCAAAATCGGTGCGATAGATTATATCTCAAAGCCATTCGAAATTGAAGAACTTGTACTGAGAATAGGAAATGTCATTAACAGGTTTTCCAATAGTGCTAAAGCACAATCAGTACCAAATCCCGGATTTATTACCATAGGCGATGTCAGATACCATAAAGACCAATTATTTGTGAGGATGCCTGATAGCAGAGAAATTTCCCTCACCGTACGTGAATCGGAAGTATTGGATCGTTTGGCCGGCAATATTAATCGGGTGGTTAAAAAGAAAGATATTCTTTTAGCCTTATGGGGAAATGACGATTATTTTAACGGAAAAAGCCTTGAAGTTTTTATTTCAAGGCTTCGCAGGCTTTTTAAAGTCTCTGAGCAGGTAAGCATAGAAAATGTTTATGGCTTAGGCTATATTTTAAAGGTAAAGTAACCAGCAATATCTTTTAAACAAGTGCTGTTATCTAATTCCCCATTGTAATTCCTGCACAATTGCGAGACCAGAATTATTCGTATTTGTAGATTAATTTATTTTAATAAATTCTTTTCAAATTTGATTTGGGAGACTCAATAATATCTATAATATGCAACTGTAACTTATCACCGGCAACCCAAAGTTTACCGGCAATAAAGACGATCAAATTAATGCGAAAATAGCACTGCCGAAAAGTATGCTAATTTCTTTCTTCAGGTAATAAAACTGCCTCAATTAGCCTTTTTTCATTAAGATAGTTCGCTGCTGTCTCCCGGATCGACTTTAACGTTAGCTTTTTGAGATCATTCATATATGATGAATACTGATTTAAAGGCTCAGCGTCTTCCAGCTGCCCGGCAATGTAGCCAAGCCACCACTGATTTGAGCTTACAGAAGTTTCACGCGCCCGGATGCTTTCAGCTATGTATTTTTGCACATTTACCTCTTTTGGCCCCAGATCTCTAAGTTTTCTTACCTCATCAAGTGCCGAAGCAATCAGTCTTGCATACCTGCCTGGATCGCAATCAAACACAATGGATAGTTTAAAGGTAGACCTCGGTTTTTTGTCAAGGCCCAGATATACCGAAGGACTATATACCCCACTCTCTTCTTCCCTCAGCCTTTCGATCATCCTGATCTGAAGTATTTCCCTGATTGCATCCATTCTGATCCTGTTCTCAGCACTATATTCGAAATCGCTTGAAAATACCAGCTCAACTCTGGCCCGTTGCGCTATTCCTTTTTTTATAAAAAGGCGAACTGCTTTTTCCGGCAACCTGATGCCATTATCGACGAAATAATTTTTATTGCCCGTAGTTGGTAGTGAGCCAATGTATTTTTCTATTAAAGGTTTAATACTGTCTATTTCAAAGCTTCCAACGAAAGTAAAGACCATGTCTGTATTGTTAGAAAACCTTTCCCTAAAGATTTCAAGGCAACGTGCCATATTGATCTGATCAAGCTTGGCCAGACTTGGTGCTGTTCTTCTAAAATTGTATCCGCCAAATATTGCTTTTATTGAATCCTGAAGAATTGCCTGAGGATTTTTATCCCTTCCCAATAGTGCTAACCTACTTTTACCCATCAAATTTTTGAATATAGTGCTATCAATCCTCGGCTCCATCAGATAGGTATAAGCCAGCTGTAGTGCCCCACCAATATTACTATTTGTACTACCCCCAGAAATACCCTGGCTCAGCTCGCTGATAAAGGGTTGCACCCCCATCTGCTTATTGGCCAGAAAATCATCCATATCTCGCGGGCCAAAATTGCCAGCGCCTGATGAAGATACAATGGCTGCAGCATTTTTTGCAGACTGATAGTCTGTTTCTCCATAAACAGATGTACCCCCTGGCGAAAAGCCCGAAAAAAGAATCTCATCCTTTTTAAAGCCGGTCGGTTTAAGAACAACCTTGATTCCGTTGCTTAATAACATTGTTGTTATTCCGTCTGCCTGATCTACTGTTGTGGAAACAAATCTGCCAGCAACAGGCTCTTTACGCAAGAGGCTTTTCGGTGCTAACGGAGCAGTACTGTTGGATATGGCTGTCTTTTGAGAACCTGAATCCATCCATGACCTGAATGTTCCCTCATTGGGAATTATTGTGTTATCGGGAGCAAGAATGATGATATCGGTATTATCTTTCCTGATATATTCGGTAGTTAGCTTGTCCAGTTCTTCAAGATTTATCTCCGCCAAAAACTTTTTTACAAGCGCATATTCCATGTCAATACCCGGAGCCAGATCGTGGTTTAAGAAATAGGCTATATACTCTTTGGCATAGCTTTCTGAGCTGATGTTATTTTTTTCTGCTATGGCATTTTCCATGGCACTGGCATAGATATTTTTTTCTATATCTAACTCCTTTTGCATAAAGCCAGATTGTTTTAATGAAGCAATTTCTCTCCAGGCGGCAGACACCCCCTGCTTAAGTTGACCGGGTTTTACCACAACACGGAAACTAAAATTATCCACATTGGCCAGTAGCTTTCCGATACGTGCATCTGCCTGGAGAAAATCCTGGTTATCATTTCTGGAAAGTGCGCGGAAGCGTTTAGCCAATATCCCGTTAAAAAGTCTGGTTACAATTGCCTTTCTAAACTCAGCGGCCGTACTCAGCGCCGCAGCCTTATGTTTGATGATAATCTGCGCCACAGTAGATGACATTTCAGGATCGCTCAAAGTCAAAAACTGGTTCTTGCCTGTGAGATCGATCGTATAAACAGGCCGCTTTTTCTCATTTAAAGGGTTTTTCAGTTCAGAAAAGCTTTTGCGGATCTGTTTTTCCACTTCGTTCACATCAATATCGCCAACAATAACAACTGCCTGTAAATTTGGTCTATACCAATCTTTATAAAAACGCTCTAAGGCGCTCTTTGGGAATGACTTTAGCATCTCATCCGTTCCGATAGGTTCACGTATTGCATATCGGGAATGGTTAAAAAGTACCGGGGAATAATGGGCCTGCATTCTGTTTTCTACGCCAGCCTGGAGGCGTTTTTCTTCTAGAATAACACCACGTTCTTTATCTATCGCACCAGGGTCCAGCGTAGCAGCGTTTGCCCAGTCCCGCAGAATCCTTATTCCATTGTTCAGTATTTCCTTGTCTGCCGGGATCGGCAGCTGATAAACTGTCTCATCGAACCCGGTATATGCATTTATATCTGCACCAAACCGTACTCCGTTTTTCTGCAGATAATCTATCAACTGATTTTTAGGAAAGTTTTTGGTACCGTTGAAACTCATGTGCTCCATAAAGTGGGCAAGCCCCCTTTGGTCATCATCCTCAAGTATGGAACCAGCTTTCACCACAAGGTTTAATACCACACGGTTTTTTGGCGTTTCATTATACCTGATGAAATAGGTAAACCCATTTGACAGTTTACCTGTACGCACGCTTGGATCTAACGGTAAGGGCTCTTCTACACCTTTCTCTTTTTGCCGGGCGTTTAAGGATTGTCCCAAAAAGATAGAAATGAGGATTAATAAGAGTGGTGTTCGGGTATTGATTACTGAAATTCTGGACATAACAATAGCTTAAGCATTGCCAGATGGATAAGCTGGCAATGCTGTTGTGGGTTTAGAAAAAAAAATGTTTATCGCCGGTTCTGTGGCAGGCTTGAATTGGTGATGGCTTCCTGCGGAATGAGTATGGTATACCGCAAATCATTGGCAGTAAGCGTATAGACCTTACCATTAACGGTCCTGGAAAGGGTTTTGGCAAATCTGGCATCCAGGTTGAGCCTGCGCAGATCCGACCATCTGGTTCCCCTCATCACCATCCCCTTGCGCCTTTCGGCAAGTACTGTTGCCAGCGCATCTGCTGCCGTTGCCGCAGTTTTGTTAACATAGGTTCCACTTCTCCAGCGGGAAACCAAAAGGGCATTAAGATCGGCCATGGCACTGCTCGCATTCCCTGCCCTGGCATAACATTCTGCCCTGGTCAGATAAAGTTCATCTACTGCCAGACCATTGAAGAGCTTTGAAGACCCAACCGCTGATTCATGGTTACCGGTAAAGCGAAAGGTCCCGCTTGGCACTGGCACATCGGTATTTTCCTTAAAAAGAATGGTTTTTCTCAAATCATCGCTGTCGAAGGAGGCTATTACCGATGGGTCTATTATCGCCAGGTCTTCATCCCCATAACCAGGCTCCAGCACAGCATTCTGGTTAAATATGGTGCTGTGAAAAATGACCTCTGTATTGAACCGGACAAACGGGGCAAAGCTTGCCGGGTTTAGCGTATTAAAATCGATCAGATTGCTTTTTAGCGCCAGAGCAGAGGATGAGCTTGCCAATGCATTTGGGTAATCGCCCATTGAGAGGTAAACACGGGATAGCATAGCATAAGCGGCGGCCTTGTTAGGTCTGGAGGAAATAGTTGAGGTCACGTTCAGCAATGCTGCAGCCTCTTTGAGGTCCTGAACAATCCGGGCATAGGTATCCCCTACAGTTGCCCTCGCCTGGACATCATTGATATCTGACATGAGCCTGATGGGCAGTCCCTGGTCCTGCCCTGTTTGGGATCCAAATGGCGAGGCATAAAGCTGGGCAAGGTTCCATAGCGAGTAGGCCCTGAAAAAGAGCGCACTTCCGCGTAAGTTCGAAAGCACAGCAACCGGTTCCTTACCTACAAGTTTGTCCAGGGTTTCCATAATCAGATTGGCATGGTAGATCTTATTATAGGGACCTTTCCAAAGATCGGCCGCATTTCTGATGGCCTGAGGCTGCCAGCTGTAAATAGAGCGGTCCTCAAGGGTAACCGGATCCGAATTGTACCGGGAATCTTTGAGGTAATAATCATCTGCCGAGATCTCTCCATCGATGGGATATCCGGTATTGAAAAGCTCATAGTTGTCAAGCAGTAGCTGGCAGTCTTTTGCGGTTTCCAAAAACGATTGATCGCTGTTTTTTTTGATATCTATAAACTTTTTGCATGATAGGCTCAACATGCTCAATAAAAGTATAGGTAGTATATTCCTGATAAATTTCATGGTCGTCCGGATTAAAAGTTAGCTGAAAAACCAAGGCTATAAGTCCTGGGAATTGGATAATCAAACACGTCTGGATCAATACCCAGTTTATTTGCACGCCAGATTACCCCAAGGTTGCTGACGTTGGCATAGATCCTAGGATTTTTGATGAACATTTTAGGTTTTACTTTGAACGAATAAGATAAATTAACCTCCTGCAGGCGGATATGGTCTCCCTTAAGTACATTGATGCTGGAGTAATAGTAAAAATTGTCGCGGTTCAGGTTCGTGGAGCTGATCACAGCTGAAGGCACATTGGTGATGAGCTCATCACCCGGTTTTTGCCATCTGTTTTCATATTCTATACCCTGGATAACCGAGGTATTACTGAAAAGGTCCGAATAGTTGACCACATTGTTTTTGGGCCTGCGGAAATAATATCCAAGTTTGTAGAGGATATTTGCTGATAGGGAAAAACTTCCATAGCTGAATGTATTCCTCAGCGAGCCAAAAAATACCGGGACCCCTGAACCAAAATATTTAAGGGACCCGATGGGTTGGTTTTGGATCGCGTTATAATTTAAAGTACCATCTGTAGTATTGGAAATAGCGACAGGTTGCCCGTTTACAAAACCTCTGGGATCTCCGGTAGCTGGATCAAGCCCTGCCCATTCATAGCCAAAAACACGTGACAGATCGTACCCCTCATTAAAAATCCCCGAACTATTGGAAACCACCTGACCAGCCGTGCCAGCCTCTCCGGCATAGAGTTTAGTTACTTTTACTTTATTATAGCTAAAAAGAAAATTGGTGTTCCACCTGAATTTATCCGAGCTGACATTGATCGAATTAAGCGTGAGGTCCCAGCCCTGGCCGCGAAGGTTTCCGGTATTGTAAATGATATGGGTATATCCCGTGCTCGGGTCTAGCGGACCATCGGTAAGCAGATCGGTTGTTTTCTTGTTGTAATACTGAATGCTTCCAGACAGGCGGTTTCCCCTTAGCACGAAGTCCAGTCCGATATTAAAAATCCCGGTTTTTTCTGGTCTGAGCTGATTATTGGATATGCCGGTAGAAAGGCCAGTGTAAGCGTAGGGAAGATTATTATCCCCATTAAAATCAGAATAGGTGATCAATGGCCTGGCCAGAACCGATGGGTTTACGTTTCCGTTATATCCAAATGTTGCCCTGAGCGTAAGGGTTGGAAACAGTGAGGAATGGTAAAAAGCTTCCTTGTTTATATTCCAGGCTCCCCCTACAGAATAATATGGAGCACCGGACTGATTGGTTCCCTGCCCAAATTCGCTGGAAATATCTTTCCTAAAACTACCTGAAAGCGTATATCTACCGTTGTAGGTATAGGCTGCATTGCTATAATAGCTAAAAGTCCTTACTCTGTTATCTACAAATCCGGTGGAAAGATTACGGATATAATTTCCATTATAACCACTAAAATCTTCCGAAAAAGCAATCGGGATCATTGTTTTATAATCCAGCTGGTTTACCGATCTAAGGGTATTTTCATTGTAGCCATAATAACCATCATTTTTTACAATGCTGTACACCTGAGCAACATCAATGCCTGCAATGGCTGCAATCTGGTGCTTGCTACCAAAGGTTTTGTCGTAATTCAACTGGCCGCGCATGGTCTGATTGCTTGATTTGGTCAGTGCGGTAGTATATTGTCCGCCAGGGGGCAGCTGATTTACAAAGGGAGTTACCGGATCACCTGTCATCGGATTTACTGAAGAATTAGAGGTTGTAAAGTAATTCAGCAGATTCCGCATGTAAAATGAATTTTCACGGTAGAGGCTATTTTCTTCGTTTCTTCCAGAATTGTAGTTATATATTAATTGCGCAGATAATCCTTTAAAAATGGTGTAACGAATGTTAAAGTTCAGATTAAGATTCTGCGATTTTGTATCATTATAGCCTTCAGAAATGTCATTCAAAGGAAAATACCTGTAAGATAAAAACTGGGTTGGATAGGTGCTTTCGAACAGGTCCACGAAACCTGGGCGGTAAGTTTTTGTGACCTGTAGTGGTGTTCCGTTATCATCAGCCAATCGGGTATAAGGCTGAAAACTTGCATCTGTTACACCGCTTATCCTGTTTTCCTGTGCCTGTTCATTATTTTGTTGAACATTATAACTGATGTTACCCTGTATCTCCAGGTTTTTTATCGGTCTGAATGATCCATTGTAACCAATCACCATCCTGTTCAGACCAGAATTTTTGGTATTGTTGATGGAACGATCGTAGCCCCCGGATAATCTATAATTAAATTTTTCGCTGCCGCCATCCACAGCAAGTGAATAACTCTGGGTAACGCTGTTCCTTAAAAAGTATTTGGTGTAATCCCTTCGGATATCGTTTCCGCGCAGTGCATCAATCTGGGCATCTGCCTCGGCCTTGGTCAATGTACCCTGATTAAGGTAGGCATCCATAATCTCAGCTACCGGAGATACGGGTTCCTGACCGTAAAGGCTGGTAATGCTAACTGGTGGCAACGGGCGGTTATTGGTGATGAACTGTAGTTTTTGTGCATCGATCAGATCAGATACACTCATGGTTTTATTATAGAAAAGATCCACCTTTTCCGAGATATTCAGGTTGCTGTTGAAAGAAATCCTGGCAGGTCTGTTGTATGCTCCTTTTTTTGTAGTAACTACAATAACCCCATTGGCAGCCCTTGAACCCCAGATAGAGGCTGAAGCAGCATCCTTTAAAACAGTAATGCTTTCTACGTCGTTCGGATTGACCTTATCGATAGAATAGGGGCTGGCAATCCCATCAATAACCACCAGTACCTGTCCGCTGAAATTCCCATTGGCATCTGCATTGGTGGATTCATTTAACGTATTTTTTCCCCTGATGGTTAAGTTGGCCAAAGGAGACCGTTGTGCGTTGATGTTACTGGATATCGTTGGTCTGAGGTCATTTCGGAAATCTATCGAAGTGGTTATTCCTTCGAGTCTTCTGATCAGGTTAGGATCGGTACTGTGCTGAAGCTGTTCCTTCGTGATCACCTCGAAAGACCCGGTTGCACGTTCTCTGGGAAGCTGCTGATAACCTGTAGAAACAATCTGAACATCGTCCATTGCAAGCGCCTGTGGGTCAAGCTTAATCAGATAGCTGGATTGACCATTTAGGGTTACCGTATCTGTTTTATATCCTACATAAGATACGATCAGGCGGCCCTTTTCGCCCACATCTTTAAAAATGAACATCCCATCAATATCAGAAAGTGTCTTTTTTGCGGTGCCTTCCAGCCTTACATAGGCGCCCAAAAGTGGCAGCCCCTTTTCGTTAAGTACCTGTCCCCTGACATCAATCAGATTAAAATAATCGACCAGCTTATTGAGCAAAGACTTTTCCTGTTTTTTTATGATTATCGTTTTTTCATCGATCGTGTAGCTTAAAGGCTGGTTTTTAAAAATCAGATCAAGCACCTCTCTGATTTCAGCACCCTTGACCCTAATATTTACGGGTTTAGCTGAGTTTAAAAGGCCATCGGTATATACAAAATTGTACCCTGCCTGCTTGCGCAATTGCTGAAGTACATTGACCAGGCTTGCATTGCTTTCAGAGATAGTTACGCTCTGAGCATAGCTGGCAGCGCTTACCTGCATGATGGTTGCTATTAGGATAACGGTGGTGAATCGCATAATGAGCAGAAGTTTACTGATATACCCACCGGGCATAGCATTTTCCTTAGTATAAATTTTATACATTTGTTTGGTTGGTTTAGGTGTTGATAGAATCGTAAGTTTTGTCTCTTGAACCAGTTATTGGCCAGTTGTGTTGCAAGCACTTCTGGCTTTTTTGGCCTATTTTTTTTTCAGGTAGTTATTGTGTTACGATAATCCTCCTTCCCTCAATTTTAAAATGAACCTTATCGGTCAGCTCAAGTTTCTTTAATACCTGGCTTACGTTAGAAAACCGGCTCACTACTCCGCCAAATTTATCCTCTGGCAGATCGCCTTCATATACAATTTCTACATTGTACCATCTGGAAACCTTTTTCATAACCGATTGAATATTTTCACTCTTAAACATAAAATAGCCGTTTTTCCATGCCACCGTCGCTTCCAGATCGGCCTGGACAACAGAAATCTGATTGCCCAATAAAACCGTCTGTTCTCCCGGTCTGAGTATAATATTCCCTTTATCTATCCTGCTTAAAGCAGGGGTGCTCACACGAACTTTGCCACTCAGGAGCGTGGTTTTGGCTGTTGGCTCGTCACGGTAGGCATTAATATTGAAATGTGTGCCCAAAACCTCTACCTGCTGGTTGGCGGTTAATACCCTAAAAGGCTTTACCGCATTGTGGGCAACTTCAAAATAAGCTTCGCCCGAAAGCTCTACAAGCCTGTCCTTGGCTGAAAACTTTAAAGGATACTTCAGGCTGGATGCCGCATTCAGCCATACATGGGTCCCGTCTGGCAGAATTACCTGGTACTGTTCCCCATTAAAAGTTTCCAACTTGTTCTGCCGGTTCGTTGCATTTCCATCATCGGATTGGCTAAGGCTATAAATCAATTGTCCATCTGCTGTCTTGCTAACCGAAACGCCTGGCTCATTCACCAGCTGGCCATTTACGGCATCGCTCAGCATTATTTTTTTTCCATTGGATAAGGTTAATGTAGCCGAATTTTTCCCTGGTTTTATAGCCGCAGCGGCAAGGTGAAGATCGGTACCGCTGTTCATCTTATACAGATAAAAACCGATGGATAAAGTAATCAATATTACCGCAGCAGCTGCGATTCTAGGCCAGATATTAATCTTTTTTGTTTTCAAGACTTTCTCTTCCAGACTATCCCAGATATCATCTACCGCATCTGATCTTTCCTGCATAGTAAGAACCTCTTTATCCCCTTCGCGATAGGATAACGACCAGCTTAGCAACAGCGCTTCTTCCTGAGCTGTTGCTAAGCCATTTTTATATCGTTCAAGCATTTCTGCTATTTCTTTCTCGTTCATTGCTGTTCTTGTTTTAGTAAGACAAGATAAGGGCTATATAGGAGGTATATGAAATTTTAATTTCTTTTTCTTCTGAGCAGGACTATGGAACCGGCGATGAGGATCAGGGCTGGCACTACCCCCAGAAGGATTGTCCTCAGCACAGATATATCTTTCTTTCCCAGAAGAATACTGTCATCGATTGCCCTTGGTCTTGAAATATCGACAGGAAAACTTCCATCAGAAAAATAGTTAAAAAGATTCTTGATAAAACGCTCATTATCTCCTTTAGGATGTGAAAGTTCAGCATTGCTCAAAAAGTCGGCATCACCGGAAACGATAATATGCTGCTGTCTTTTGCCTATTTGTCTATTGAGCGAAATAATTACAGGGAATGGCCCGCTTACATCATTTTTCAATGGATCCAAGGTAATTTCACCCACATTGAGGTCAACCGGAAAAGTTCTGTTCCATCCATTTTTTGTACTGATGGCCAGCGCTTCAGCCTGGAATGGCAAGGTTGGCGTGTACTGCAGTGCCGATGCTCCTGAGAGTGGAAGGCGGCCTTTTCCATTCCATATCTGGGAGAGGATCAGATCAGGCGAATCATTTTTGCTGGAATGGACCAGCATCCCATCCATTACCGACAGACCTATTGGTTTGAGTATGGGATTGACTATATTCTGACGCCCGGGTTCTGTACTCACCAGCATATTTCCACCCCTGGCCAAATAACGGTCTATCTTCACCTTTTCATCGCTTCCTATTGGTACGGAGGGATCGCCGATTACCAAAACGGATAGATCAGAAGGGATATTTTGCTTTTTGAGGTCGAGCTGGATGACATCAAATCCTTGATTGATCAGCGATTTTCGGTTTCTCCTCATTGTACTCATCATCTGATAGTTCCGCTCTCCGGTCCGGTCTATGCTTCTTTCATGATGTCCGGTGATGAATGCTACTTTGGGCACCCTCACAATCAGCCTTTTAATTGCAGCTGAAATTTCAGCCTCGGAAGGAAACTGGTCTACGCCATCATAGAACCTGAGGTAGCTCATACGTCCTTTATACCTGAGCACACGCACAACACTGTTATTTTCCGGCTTTAGATTTATGATTTTTCTGATTTCTGCGGGTGGCATAAACATATCCAGATCAAGTCCCATATTATCTGCAACCTTTTCAGCAAGTTGCCTGGTCGATAATCCTGTAATGTCTCCCTGATAGGACATATTGTTATTGTTCTTTAAATCCGCAGCATCGTAATAGTAAACGTATTTCATCTGCAGATCGGGCAGGAAGCGCTGAAATTTTTCGAATTGGGCCAGATCTGTGTTACGTGATTGGGGAAGACCAAAATAGACATTCTGATCTAAAAGGTTTACGTAAGTAGTGATTTCCAGCGGCCCCTTAATTTGCTTTACTATATCCTGACTATTTTTGGTAAGCGTACGGCTCTTCGCCCTGGTCATATCCAGGTAACCGATCAGTCCTGGCCTGGAGCTAAAGAAGCCAAGGACAAGGGCCAGCGCAAAAATACCTGCATATCTGGAATAGCTGATCAATGGGGATAAAGATTCGCGCTGGTTTTTGAGCCTGATGATGCTCAGCGATAAAAAAAGGGCAATGATAATCAGGAAGTATAAAACATCTTTAGTGGTAATAAGTCCCTTTAGCATATCATCAGCCCTGCCTGAAATAGATAAAAAATAGGTCAGGTCCCTAACAAAGTCAATTCCCTGTCCAACAGAGCCGATAAACTTCAATGCAGCGAAAACTGCCAATGTACTTATCGCTGCCACTACTTGATAAGCAGTTAAGCTGGACATAAATAATCCGATAGCAGAATAGGTGCAGGTTAAAAGAAATATCCCTACAAGGCCGGACAAAATTAATTTTATGTCAGGATTTTTGATGATTAGCGCCCCTGCAGAAGCATAAATAACCAATATCAGTACCAGTATAACAGCATAGCCAACCATAGAGAGATATTTTCCGAGAATAATTTCACGGATCTTTACCGGAGCGCTCAACAGGAGCTTAATCGATCCACTCTGCAGCTCCCTGCTCATAAGCCCCATTGTGATCAGGGGAATATATAAATAAAGGTTTTGTAGAACCGTATCAAAAAGACCGTTTAAATCTATAAATAATGAGAAGGTGAGATTGTCGACATTTATACCCATAGATATCGCTTCCTGGTAGCTGCCCAATAGCCCAAAAAATCCGATTCCGTTCTGGATCATGAATATAACAATGGCTATCCAGGCCACGGGCGAGTAGAAAAGTATGCTCAGTTCGAGCTTTGAGATTTTAAATATTTTGGTCATGTTAAGATCGGGGTTTTGATTTATTGGAAAGCTGAGCAAAGATTTCATCCAGAGAACTTCTTTCGAGCATGATTTCCTGAAGCTGCCAGCCTTTGGCTACACTAATTTCAATGATCCTTTGCGAAATTGTTCCGGAAGCACTGAAGCGCAGCCTAAAAGTGTTTTCATTAATTTCCTGAGCATCGGTAATACCTTCAATCTCCAGAAATGAAAACAGTTCAGGGGGATTGTTTACTGTTAATATCACAGAATCGGGAAGAATATAATTGTTGAAGGCATCCATGGTATCGGCAAAGACCAATCGTCCGTTTTCAATCATTTTTATATCCTTACAGGTTGCCTGAACCTCGGAGAGCATGTGCGTAGAAAAGATAACAGATCTTTCAACCGCAATTTCTTTGATCAGTTTCCTTACCTCCAGTATCTGATTGGGATCGAGCCCATTGGTAGGCTCATCGAGAACAACAAGTTTTGGGTTGTGGATAATGGCCTGGGCAATACCTACGCGCTGGCGATAGCCTCCGGAGAGATTGTTGATCAGTCTTTTTCCAAAATGGCTGATACCACATTTATCCTTTGCCTGATCTACTGCATATTTTATACTTTTTTTAGGAATATCCCTGAGATAAGCACAATAAATCAAGTATTCATCCACGGTAAGGTCCAAATGTAAAGGCGCATTTTGTGGCAAAAAACCTAATTTCGCTTTCGCCTTTTCCGGTTCGAGGCGTAAGTCTGCGCCATCAATAATTACGCTGCCGGCAGTTTGACTCAACACGCCACAGAGAATATTCATAGTGGTTGATTTACCTGCACCGTTGGAACCTAAAAGCCCCAGAACACCAACTTCCTGAATCTCAAAACTGATGTCTTTGATCGCCCAGTCCTTACTGTAACGATGAGAAAGATTTTCTATACTAACTATACTTTTTTTCAATTGAAAGGGATTTTCGTCTTTTAAATATCCCCGGGTACGGAGATGTAAGTAAGACAAGAAACCCTGACGCAGGAGGTATAAAAAAATATTTTTATAGATTGGGATAAAAAAGATACATCACCAGATATAATACCAGGCCCAATTTCTTTCTAAGGATTTTCAGGGCATAAACCATTTGCTTTTTCACCGTCTGCTCGCTGGTACCCATTAGCTGTGCTATTTCTTTATGGCTAAGGTGCTGTTTTCTACTGAGCAAGAATACCTCCTTCATCCTCGGAGGCAGTTCATCAATCTCCCGGTCGATGATGTCTTTAAGCATCCGTTCGCGGACTAAATGATCCGTTTGTACTGTTCCACTCGTGGCAAACTCAGCAATGGAGGATATATACCTGTCTTTTACTTTTTTATGAACAACCATATTGAGGAACTGATTGTGCACGCAGCTATAGAGATAACCTGAAAGATTTCTATTTACCGGCAGTTGCTCTCTTTTATCCCAAAGCATCGAAAATACCTCATGGATAAGATCCTGGGCCTCCTCTTTACTTCGAAGTTTGTTCCAGGCATGGTTATGGAGAATAAATTTGTAGCGGTTGTAAATTTCGGCAAATGCATTCCTATCTCCTGATCTTAATAGTTCTACTAAATCAACATCGCTACTGCTGCCATAATCATTCATAAAATACTTATTGCCAAAGATTAAGAGTACAATAATAATAAATTATGGGCATACAAAGGCCAAACTTCTTTAACCCAAGCTGATTTAAGCCTCTCCACCAAAATGCGTTAATATTCCGCTATTTCATCATCAACAAAACAATACATCCATCTCTCACCTGGTTCGGATGAAATGACAACCGGATGTTTTTCTGTCCGGCAGTGGTGCGACATGTGTTGCATTGGCGACGAATCACAGCACAAAGTAACTCCACAGGTTTGGCAGGTACGGAGATGTACCCAATCTGTACCTTGTTTTATGCATAGTTCGCATACCCTTTCTTTTGCCAGTTTTAGTTCTTTTATGGCTCCGATATGACTACAAATTTGATTACTGTCCATAATTATAGTTTTGATAAGTATTGATGAACCTGAGTAACGGCCATGGCTCCTTCGCCCACAGCCGAGGCTACTCTCTTTACTGAATTGAACCGCACGTCGCCGGCGGCAAATGAGCCTGGAACACTGGTTTCTAAATGATAAGGTGGTCTGTCTGCTGTCCAGCACATTTTATATTGATCAAGACTAAGCAAATCATTGCCCGTATAAAGGTAGCCGTTCGAGTCTCTGCAGATGGCGGTTTCGGCAGCCCATTCCGTATTTGGCTTTCCGCCGATACAGATAAATAATTTTGAAGTATCGTGCCATTGCGCTGTTCCCTCCTCGCTATTTACAATCTTGATCCGCTGTAAGTAATCATCACCTTCAAGGGCTGTTACCTGCGAATGATACAACACAAAAATATTCTTGATGTTGGCTATTCTCTGAATCAAATATTCGGATAGGGTTTCGGCAAGATTGCCCTTCCTGATCACCATGAAAACGCGTTTGGCAAAGCCAGAAAAATAGGTAGCGGCCTGGCCGGCTGAGTTTCCTCCGCCAACAATATAAAGGTCTTTATCCTGACAGAAAAATGCCTCGCTTGCCCCGGCCCCATAATAAACACCCTTATGAAAAAACCGGCTTTCGTCTGGAAGATCCAATCTTGCGTACTCCACTCCGGTTGCACATATATTTGTTTTAGCGACTAACTTTTCGCCAGTGGCAAAGTCAACGTGGATTTTATTGTCATAAAATGTGCCTTTAATTCCCTCTTTCAAAAGCAAGATTTCGACACCAAATTTTAAAGCCTGTTGCCTTGCTCTTTCAGCAAGGCTTGCCCCCGAAATCCCCTCGGGAAAACCAAGATAATTTTCAATCAGCGAACTCGTACCTGCCTGACCACCTATTGCCTCACGCTCAATTAAAATAGTTTTTAAACCCTCTGATGCGGCATAAACGGCAGCACTTAAACCTGCAGGGCCAGCACCATAAATAGAAAGATCGTATTCTTTATATTTTGGCTGCGTAATCCATCCCAGGTTACAGGCAATCTGTTCTAAACTGGGGTTAACAATTATTTTGCCATCGGGAAACTCGATCACCGGATGTTTATCAGGATTATTGAACGAGGTAATGCCCTGGCCCCAGCCTAAATCATCATGCGTAATATCAAACCAATCAAAATCGACAACACTTCTTTTCAAAAAATCCCTTATCGGGTAAATCTCGGGCGAATCTGGTTTACCGTATAGTTTCAGCTTATTCATCGTTAGTTCCTTAGTAGGCTCTGGTTTTTAATTTTTTAATGATTTCATCCCCACAATTTTCAGAAGAAGTTCCGTAACCATTTACCAGTAAGCCTTTAATCTCGCCATCAACAGATGATATGGCATAAACGATGGCTTCATCATCAGGGTCGGATTCGCCTTCAAAACGATAATATTTATCAATTAAAAACTGATCGGGAAATTCTTGTAACGGATTTTTTCCACCATCAATCTGATTACTTTTAAGATTAAAATCGACAGTATAACCCTGCTGAGTAAGCGCATTAATCACTTCAGAAAGAGAAGTCATTTCTCCAATGTGTTTTAAGTTCTCGTGATCCATAATCTTTTAATCTTTTAAGAAGATGTGTTAATTTAACAAAAAACAAACCAACTCGCAAAACATTGTAAAACAAAACCTTAAAAAGAAATAAACAATAAAAAACTGACGATATAAAGTGAATTTATGACAAAATTCAAGTAGAATTATTGGTAAAAATAGCTGAGCAGGAAATGAATTTTTCAATGCATTTAAAAAGCAAAAAAGAGCGGTTAAAATTCATTTAAATGGTTATCTTTAAATAAAAAAGCCATGATTACAGACCCAGATAAAGAAGAACTTTCTGATGATAAGGAAGATGCGTTAACCAGCGAAGAAGATGCACTTAATCAAAGCACAATCATCAGTGATGAAAGCGCTGCAGAACACGACGCCGATTTGTTAGACCAGGCAGATAAAGCCTCCCGGTCTTCTTACGAATTGGATATTTAGGCCAATCATTATCCCCATGAAAATGGCGATATTTTTTTTGAAATTTCAGAAGATATCGCCATTTCAATAAGCTCTTCAAAAGGTTAAGCATAAGTATGGCCTTAAGCGCATTAATAACTGTGCTTCTTGGCCAGGCCTAGTTTTTTAATTTTCGAATTTAATGTGGTTGCGGGAACACCCAATAACTTGGCCGCGCCATACTGACCGGAAATCCGCCCGTTACATAATTCTAAAACAGCAAAAATATGATCACGTTCGTTTTCAAATATGGTTTTAACGGGCGCGACTGAAGATAAGGATTGTTTATTATTGCCCGGAATTTCAATATCCTTAATTACATTTCCCTCTGCCATCACCACCTGCCTTTCTATGAGGTGCTCCAATTCTCTTACATTCCCGGGCCAGCTGTAAGCCATCATGGTAGAAATTGCTTTTTTTGAAAATCCATCGAGATTTCTATTCGACTTTTTGGCAAATTTCGCTAGGAAAAAATTGGCAAGGCTGGCAATATCTGATTTACGGTTTCGAAGCGGTGGTAATAAAACCGGAAAAACATTTAACCTGTAATATAAATCTCTTCTGAACCGTCCTGCCTCCACTTCGGTCAAAAGATTTCTGTTTGTGGCCGAGATAATGCGGACATCAGTTGCGATGGTTGTTTTGCCGCCCACACGTTCTATTTCTTTTTCCTGTAAAACACGCAGTAATTTGACTTGCAGATTGAGCGGTAACTCGCCTATTTCATCCAGGAAGATGGTACCTTTATGGGCCTGTTCGAATTTGCCTATCCGTCTTTCGGTGGCACCTGTAAAGCTCCCCTTCTCGTGGCCAAAAAGTTCTGATTCGATTAAATTGGGTGGAATGGCGGCACAATTCACCTTAATCATAGTTTTCTGACTTCTTACAGATTCATCATGAATGGCTTTGGCAATTAATTCTTTCCCCGTTCCTGTTTCTCCTAAAATTAATACCGTAGTTTCTGTGGAGGAAATCCGGTTGAGCAGTCTGTAAACTTCCTGCATTTCCGGACTACTGCCAATAATTTTGGGGTGTGTAAAAATTCCGAATGATTCTTCTGGCTTAAAAGTGAGGTATTCAGCAAGCTGCGTACGCAGTTTTTCAATTTCTTTTTCTAGCTGCTTAATTCTCTCATCAGCAAACGTCAATATTTTGGGCTCGTTTATCAATTCAGACTTAACCGTCGATTTAATATTGGACTCAGCTACAGGTCCTGCCCCGATTGCAGCTAGCAGTCCGGCAATAAAATCAGCAATGTTACAGCAAAAAGTCAATCCTTCTGCACTTAATTCCCGGTTATGATTGTGAAGCTCAAAAGTACCCAATATGCGACCGTTATGCGCTAAAGGTATATAACAATGAAAATAATATTCGCTGGGATGATTGTTTAAGCAATGGTTCTCACCAAATTCAGCTATCCAGTCTTGCCGCGATTTGAGCACAGGAAAATCAAAACCTGAAATTTCTTTTGTAATCAGCGAAAGGCTAACCGGATCGGAAATGATTTCGGTGCAGGAGATTTCTCCTGAAATGGCCTCTGTGAGATACGCTCTTGTAATATGGTCTGTTTCATCGTTATAAAGAATTAATGCACCACAATCAATCGAGAATAGAGGATGTAATTTAGAAAACACACCTCGAAACAGTTCTCTTAGCGTAAAATTCTTTTCTTGTTCCGCTACTGTTCTGGCCCGTGTTTCGAAATAAGAATTGGGTTTAACATCATTGCCATCAACATTCGTATGGGCGCTAAAATCTGATTCCTGCGTTCTCATTTTTTATAATTGATCTTCCCCGGAATATTTATCCGGGAAGTGAATGAATAAATTGTAATGCAATTACCAAAACGAACAACATCCGGATGATTATTCATCATCACTGAACGATTGAGGGTTGATTCGAAAGGGATTGGTCTTTGCTTATTGTTCAAACCCGCGAATTCAAAGAACATGCCAAATGCAGGAATATGGCGTTAATGTACTACGACGAATACCAAGCCAATAAATAGCTCACGATATTTCGCTAAAAGGCGATTTCGGATACGAAATATAGTAGAAGAGATTAGTCATGATCAAATGCTATAATTTTGACATCTTTCATCAATCAAATCCTTTTAATTACAAAGTAGGTGTTTCGGTAAAGTTGATTTTCTTTGATGATGCTGCCCAGAAAACCCAGAGTAAAACACAAATGCTCAGGGCTAAATCCGGATAGAAAAATGAAACAACAAAAGCGGCTAAATAGGTTGGAAAGCCATACAGATAGTTGTTCCGGAGTTGCCTGATGGCGGCATCACTGATTCCGGGGCGCAATAATTTTTTATCCGAAGTAGCTTGTTGCCACAACAGGTTAAAGGCCAGGTTAATCAAAACAAACAATCCGGTATAAATGGTAACGGAAAGCTGTTTCGAATCCGAAAGAAAAAACCTGGCCAATAAGGCACTAGGAAAAGAAACAAGCGAAACCAGGAAGAGGATGAGTCCGTTGGCAAACATCAGTCCTGTGTTTCGTCTGTATATCTGTTTAAAAACTTTGTGGTGATTTACCCAGATGATGAATATGCTGAAAAATGAAATGATAAAGGCAATATAACCCGGCCATTGTATTTTAAGTGCTTCCAATAAATGTACCGGGGTATCACCATCCTTCAGTTCAGGAACATGGAGCTCGAGCACGAGAAGTGTAACAGCGATAGCAAAAACGCCATCGCTAAAAGCCTCTATTCTACCCGTTTCTTTTTCCATTTCGGCATTAATCCTTAAAGATTAACTTATTCACCTGTGCAATTTCTGCCTGACTGATGGTATGTCCCATGTTTTCGTAAATAATTTCGGTAACCTGAGCCCCCATTTCTTCGAGTAAAACTGTTGATTCTTTTACTCTCGATACAGGTACATGCATATCGGGATCGCTACTTCCAATAAAGATTGGTGTTCCATCAAAATCGCCGTGATAATTGCGGTGATCTAGCTCTTCGCCGATAAGACCACCTGTAAAAGCCACCACTCCACCATAACGTGCCGCATTTGCGGCCACGAAATCGAGCGTTAAGCAGGCACCCTGCGAAAAACCCAGAAAGTAGATCTGTTCTTTTGAAAAACCTTCTTTTTCCAGATCTAGCACAGTTTCTTTTATGGTGTTTAAAGCATTAGATAAGGAAGGTTCGTTATATTCCCGCGGCGCTAAAAATGATTGCGGATACCAGGTGTTACCTGCAACTTGCGCTACCAATGCAAACTCAGAAACATTTAGATATCTTGCCATTGATAAAATATCCTGTGCCGTTCCGCCACGACCATGGATCATGATCAGCACTTTTTCAGCCTGATCAAAGCTTTTTCCTGCTTTTATAAGTTCTATCATCGCTATTCTTCTTCTTTTACTTTGTTCCAGATATCCTGGTATAAATCTTCGTGCCGTCTGAACTGGATGTGCACATAAGGACACATCGGGATGACCATCAATTTGTTTTCACGGACATAGGCCACCATCGCATCAAGCAGCATTTTGGCATAACCTTTTCCTTCTTTTGAAGGATCTACTTCGGTATGGTAAACGGTTAAATCCTTATCCTTGATGTCGAAAATCATTTCGCCGACTTTTCCGTCTTCATCATAAATATCGAACGAACTTGGTTCGCCTTCCTGAATGTTTAATTTTACTTGTGCCATATTTTCTAAGTTAGTTTTGGTAGTAATTTTTCTAAATCGCCACGTAAATGCTCGTGTTGGTGTGGCAACATTAAATGAGTACCCAATTCATTTAAAGGCTCATCAACGGTAAAGCCCGGGTTTTCGGTTGCTATCTCGAAAAGTACGCCCCCTGGTTCACGGAAATATAAGGAATAAAAATAGTCTCGGTCAATTTTTGGGGTGATCTGTAAATTTTTACTCAAAATCTGTTCCCTTAATTCCATTTGAATCTCTTCATTTTTAACACGGAATGCAACATGATGGTTTGTACCTGCAGCATTTCTTCCCCTGTGACCAACCGGAACTTCCAGCAGATCGACAATGGCTGCATTTTCTACGGTATCGGTAATGAAACGGTAACGGTTTCCTTCCTGCGCCAATAAACGGTAACCAAACAGATCGGTAAGTACTTTTGCTGTTTCATCTATACTTTGCAAGGTTAAAGTGGTGCTATGAAAACCTTTGGTTGCTGCATCTTTTTTAACATCAGCGGTTTCCCATGGCGTTCTTGTATCTGCTATATTAGGCACAATTAAACTCAGCGACAGGCCGTCCGGATCTTTAAAAGCCAATACCTGCTCTCCAAAACGTTCGGTAATTTCTTTTGTTTTAATGTTAGCTGTGCCAAATCGCTCTAACCAGAATGCATGACTATCTGCAGGTACCGAGTAGCCAATTTCTGTTGCCATACCTACTCCTTCGATCCCCTGGCCAATACCATCCCAGGGAAAAAAAGTAAGAATCGTTCCTGCTGATCCGGTTTCATCGCCATAATAAAGATGATAGGTACCCGGATCATCAAAGTTTACCGTCTTTTTCACCAATCTTAAACCCAATATTTTGGTGTAAAAATCGAAGTTTTGCTGTGCATTGCCTGCAATCGCCGTGATGTGGTGCAAGCCTAAAATATTGTTATTCATATCGTTTAATTTTTATTGATTAATAATGCTGAGGTCTCTGTAATTAATTCGTTGTGACGTTTAAAGATGACATCAAGCACGAGGCCATCATCATTCCACATTTTAATCTCACCGTTAAGCTGTTCGGTAAGGCCGGTCATTAAACTCATCCCTAGTGATTCGGTATTTTCAGGATCGAAACCTTCTGGTAAACCGATCCCGGTATCCGCGATTTTCAGTTCGCAGATCTCCTCGCCTATAAACAGGAAAGAAATATGCACTTTACCTTTTTTATCAGCCGGGAACGCATATTTAATCACATTGCTAATGGCCTCATTCAGGATTAAGCCAAGCGGAACGGCCTGTGCAACATCTAATTTAATGGCCTCTGTTTCTAATGTGAACTGGATTTTATTATCAGTACCAAAACACTCGATCATATAATCGACCAGTTCTTTGATGTACCACTTCATATCAATTTCAGCCAGATTATCAGATTGATAAAGCTTCTGGTGGATGAGCGACATGGCATGCATGCGGTTCTGGCTATTTCTGATGGCCACCAAGGCATCTTCATTATCCAGGTAAGCCGACTGGGTATTGAGTAGGCTAATGACAATCTGCAGGTTATCTTTAACCCGGTGATGGATTTCACGCAGCAACCATTCTTTCTCGTTGAGTATTTTCCTGAGCAGTTCGTTCTGCGCGTTGATTTCGCCCTGCTTTTGTTCTAAAACGAGGTTGCTGCGCCTTTTTAGCCGATAACGGTTATAAATCAATCCCACAAACATGGCGGCAATCAAAAGACCGGCGATAAATATATACCTCAGCCTGCCTTCATTTTCGATCGCAGCTTTCTGCAATTGGTTTTTCTGGCTAAGCAACGCGATGTCTTTATCCTTTTTCTCGGTTTGGTATTCAATTTCTAAACCCGAAATTTGCTTGTTCTTATCGTTATTCCAGATAGAATCGGTTAATCTTTTATAGGTTTTATAATGTGCTACTGCCGACCAAGGCCTATTTAGTGCCGAATCTACATCAAACCAAAGCCTGTGCAACTGCGAAAGCGCCAGTAAGTTTTTCTGCTGTAAACTTTGCTTTTCATGTTCTTTTAAATAACCATCTGCAGCTACAAACTGTTTATCATGGATCAGTTTCCGGATGATACTGCGGTATAAATAGATCTGATTCGGATCATCCTTAGGCAGATCGTGGTGAAACTTTTGCAATTCCTTAAAATAGGGCTCGGCCTTGCCATACTGCTCAATATCGTAATAGGTGTTAAACAAAATGTATGGGATCCGCAGCTTCATTTGGGTATCAGTAGGCGGATATTTTTTAATCAGTTCCTTCAGCGCCGCTATCCCCTCTTCAAACTTTTTCATCCTAACATAAATGGTGGCCACATTGGCCATAATGGTTTGCATGTAACCGGCATCTTTATACCGTTCTGCAATTCTTTTGGCCTCCAACCAGTAAGCCAAGGCTTTCTGATCATTCCTCAGGTAATAATACGTTAACCCCAAATGGTTGTTTATCGAACTTCGCTGTAAACTTGTATCCGCCAGTTGGTCTGCCGTTTTCTCAGCCAGCAAACCGTATTTGAGTGCATTTGAAAAATTACCAAGGCTAATATTGGTGATACACATATTGTTATAAACACCCTGTAATTCCTTAAATCCAATGGCTCTGTAAACCGCGAGTGATGAATCCATCAGTTTAATGGCATAAGCCGGTTGGCCTTTTATATTGTAATAATCGCCCAGGTTTTTAAGCGAGTTACCCTCTTCTAACTTATTGCCAGTCTGACGGTATAAAGCCAGCGATTTTTCATTGTAGCCAATCTTTTTTTCAAGATCCGTTCCTTCATTGCTAAAAAGTGCCCCTATTGCCGCATAAGCTTCTGCCAACTGATCTTTCAGGTCGAATTTGCTCGTATAAGCGATTGCCTGATTATAGGTTTTAGTACTTCCAGCCTTATCTCCTGATTCGCGGAGAATATTGCCTTTGAGCACTATACTTCTTGCTATCCCTCTAGGATATTCGATTTTTTGAGCCAGGCCAAAAGCTTGCCCCTGGAGATTCATCGCAGTAGCTAAATCTGCTTTTACTTCGCCAGGTAAATTGAGGTAATATGTCCCTGCATCCACTAACAAATCGACCTTATTTTCAGTTTGTCCAAGCCTGCGCAGTTTTATTTCAGCAACTTCTACCTCTGCTTTTGTCCTGATGCCCTGCCCTTTTACAAAGACAGGGTTTATCAGAACAAAAGCGATCAACAAAAATTTGATGTTCTTGCTTAATAAAATGATTGCGCTATTTCTGGTCCACATTTTTTAAAGTTTAACATCGTTTATACCTGGTTTTGTACTGTAATAGCAAATAACCATGGCAACGCCGGGTAACACAATACCAACCAGACCAAAGAGCTGCCCGATCCACGCCCCTAGCAGACATCCGGTTAAAAAACCGCCGAGCGTGATCAGTCCTTTTTTTACGCCCGAAAGGAAATCGGCATTTTTAAAACCAGAATTGCAAAAAGACCTGATATCAAGTGCGAACTGGGTTACATTCCCCGTCATCATAGTTGTTGGCCCATAGGTTTCTTTTGCAAAAAGTTTCCCGAAGGCGTTTTGTAAACCCATGGCAAAAACAACAATCATGGTAACCAGGTACATCGGCCAGGTAATTTCTCCATTATCGATATAGCCGAGCGAATAGGCGATTGTCCCCCCCAGCAAAAGAATAATCCCTTCGCATAAAAGCAGAAAATGCCTGTTCGAAAATCTCGCCGATATCCAGCCTCCAGCCATAACCGAGAGCATAAATATTGGGAAAGTTAGCAGCTTGATCCATGCATCGCCATCAGAGCCTTTGATCATTTGATAAGCGAATACAATAAAGTTACCGGTAACATGTGCAGAGAAAATTTTGTCGGCGGCTACAAAGGTAATTGTATCACAATAACCAGCTATAATGGTTAAGATGAGGGTTACAAACCAGATATTATTCTGTTTTTCTTCCATTCTGTCTTTTATTTATGATAAATGAGCCCTTAACATCCAGGCCATGGTTTCATGTGTTTCCATCAAGCCTGTGATGTAATCACTTGTTCCGGCATCTTTCAATGCACCCGCATAATTGTTGATGTTTTCTCTTAAATGAATTAAAATACTTTCGTGATCGGCAAGCAACATTTTGATAAAAGTTGGCGCATCGTTTTTGCCACGGTCGTCTTCAGTCAAATGTGTTAATTCCAGAAACTGTTTAAGTGACGCGGGGGCATAGTGACCCAGTTTGCGGATGCGTTCTGCAACTTCATCAACAATATCTTCCAATTGAGTGTATTGTTCTTCGAAAAATTTGTGTTTGTTGTAAAAGTCTGGTCCTTCTACGTTCCAGTGTGCCTTGCGTGTTTTCGTGTATAAAACGTATTCATCTGCAAGAATTTTGCTTAATGAATGTGCAACCTCTGCAAGATTCTCTGCGCTGATTCCAATTTTAGCTTCCATGATTTTGTGATTTTGATGTTTATATTAATTAAAAAGTGTATTGAATAAATAATGATCTATTGAAATAGTACCAGGTCCGATTATCCATAAAAAAAGCATCGCCAGCGTATACATGTAGGGTACATCGCGCACTTCTATTGAATCTTTTCTATGCACTACAAAGTAACCAATTGCCGTTACGCCTATAGACGGGAGTAGGAAAAGCCTTGTTCCGAAGCCTATGGCAACGAGAAATGGCACAATGGTATCAGAAAAAGTAGCCACTAAACCGTTCAGTTTATCGGGCAATCCCAGGGGATTGGGTACATGCTCCTTTTCTCCATTTTGAACCCGGAACTTTTTCATTCCATGAACCCTGAAGAGCTCGAGCATCAGCAGCACCCTGAAAATAAGTACCACCCAGTTATTAAGGTCCGATCCTAAATCAGAATATAACAGGTATTTAACGATATTTTCCATATTCTAAAAAGCAAAGCATGAACAACCCAATGCACCCCAAAATGCGGTATAATTATTTACGGGGAGATTACTCATCCTTACCGCCTCGTGGTTGTGGTTGTGCACATTACAACTACCCACGCAGGAATGCACCATCGCTAAAACCGAATCGGCACCACTTGCTCCTTTTGTTTTTACTTGTCGATCTGTTTTGTGCGTAGCCGTAGAATAATATCCGTTATAACTCTTTGTCGGCGACCAATCGGGCAGAATTGGGATTTTTGGTGGTGAAAAGGAAGAGAAATCGCCTTTGGCATAAACAATCTTACCATCAACAATGGTTAAATCAGATTCGATACTTTTGATCTGCTCGTCCGTAACCTTAAAGTAATCGTGATTCAGTACGGCCAAATCGGCCAGCATACCCACTTCGATATCGCCTTTCTTTTGTTGTTCGTTCGAAAACCAGGCACTACCCCTGGTGTACATTTCTAAGGCGGTTTCCCTGGTTAATACGGTGTCTTCATTATAAATCTTTAAACCGCCAACTGTTTTACCTGCCGTTAACCAGAACATCGAAACCCATGGATTGTAACTGCTTACACGTGTGGCATCAGAACCGCCACCCACAGGAACTTCCATTTCGAGCATCTTTTTTACCGGCGGGGTCTGTAGCGCAGCTTTTGCACCATAACGTTCTGTAAAATATTCGCCCTGATAAGCCATTCGGCTCTGTATCGCGATACCACCACCCAATGCTTTTACACGTTCGATGTTCCGCTCATCAATGGTTTCTGCATGATCGAAAATCCATGGTAAACCTGCAAAAGGAATGTCTTTATTTACCTTTTCGAAAACATTTAAAAACCTACTGATACTTTCATTATATGTGGCATGAAGCCTGAAAGGCCATCTTTTTTCGACCAGCAAACGCACGACGCGCTCCAATTCGGGTTCCATATTATCCGACAGGTCTGGCCTTGGCTGAAGAAAATCTTCGAAATCGGCTGCCGAGAAAACCAGCATCTCACCTGCGCCATTGTGGCGGTACATATCATCGCCCTGATAAAGTTTTACAGTGTTGGTCCAGTTGTCAAAATCTTCAAATTCCTGCTTTGGACGCTGTGTGAACAAATTGTAGGCGATGCGAACTGTAAGTTGCTTTTGCTCGTTCAGTTCGTTTACCACTTTATAATCATCAGGAAAATTCTGAAAACCTCCACCTGCATCAATTACACTGGTAATACCAAAACGGTTTAATTCTGTCATAAAATGACGGGTAGAATTTACCTGATGTTCGTAAGACAGTTTTGGCCCTTTGGCTAAAGTGGAATATAAAATCATGGCATTCGGGCTTGCGATGATCAATCCGGTAGGTTCTCCCTTTGCATCTCTCTGGATTTCTCCGCCCGGCGGAGATAGCGTATCTTTTGTATATCCAACTGCTTTAAGCGCAGCACGGTTCATAAATGCACGGTCATATAAATGCAGAATAAAAACTGGCGTTTCGGGCGCAATGGCATTTATTTCTTCGAGTGTTGGCATTCTTCTCTCGGCAAACTGAAATTCAGACCAGCCTCCAACTACACGTACCCATTGTGGCGACGGGGTAATATCTACTTGTTCTTTGAGCATCCGCAAGGCATCGGCCAATGATGGAACGCCATCCCAGCGCAGTTCCAGATTGAAATTTAATCCACCCCGGATTAAGTGAATGTGCGAATCGTTAATGCCAGGAACTACCCGTTTTTTGCTAAGGTCGATCAGCCTTGTTGCAGAACCCGAAAAATTCATAATATCGCTATCATTACCAATGGCGATAAACTTCCCGTCCTTAATGGCAACCGCTGTTATTTCTTCCTTTTGTTTGGCAATGGTATGTACCTTGCCATTGAATAAGATTATATCTGCATCCATGGTATTTTCTTTTTAGGAATTAACTGTTTGAGATCTTAATTTTTAATGGCAGCAATTGCTTCCTGAATGCCTTCTCCAGCGGTTGTAAAAAAAGCCGGTCCCGCTAAAAGAATCACTTTCACAACCGGTTTAAAGGTTGCCATATTCTTTTCTTTTAACCAGGTTTGGGTTCTGTAGGCTTCGAAAATACCTTTCACCACGTTGCCGGCAACCAATGCAGTTGGTGAGTCGATCCCCGCATCTTTTAAATCGCTTGCAAAAGAAAAGTTGTTTACACCCAGTTTAAGTGCTTCCCGCATGGCGATACTGCCAACTCCGATCATCAGTTCTGGTGTAAATTTATTCCGATCGCCAAGACCGATTAAAAGCAGGCGTTTACCCCCTATGGTTCCCTTTGGCGGAGAAATTAAAATGGTTTCGTTGGCATGCCCCAGAAACTTGCCGCTTTTGCGGATTTCAGTGATCAAACCTTTCAGATCCTGATCCAGGTGTACCAAACCATTTAGAGCTGGCGGAAGTGCTGGTGGAGAATTAAAAATATCGCCTTCAGTGTATTCGAAAACACAGGCAATCTGCAAATCGCTAACCTGTGCCGATGGCCCCTGAACTACGCCTTCGATGGCGATTCCATCTACCGTACCCCAAACTTTGGCTGTTCCCAGTGCGGTAGTAGTTTGTGCAAATGCTGTTCCTGTAATAAATACTGAAAATATAATTACCGCTACCCTGATGTTTTGTAGCGCAGATTTTGATTGTTTAGTGAAGTTCATTTTCTTATGTTTAAAATTTGTATGATACCTGAGCATTAAAAAACTTTGAATTGTCCCAGAGCGGTACGATATCTTTGATGAAATCACCAACCCTGAAATATTGTCCCCCACAACTCAATGAAAGGTTATTATTAATTTTATAATCCGCGCTGAGCAGATAGGTTGTACCGATAAACCGGTGACCGGACAGGGAACCTGCAGTGTTAAAATTTCCACCCGGACGATAAATCCCATCGTTTAATGAATATCTCCAGTTGAAAACCACATCAGCCTGGACACTTAATTTATCGGTTAAGCTTAGTGTTAAATAGGGATGTAAATCAATTAAATTTGATGGCCCAATGAGTGGATTAAAACCAAAATAGCCCCCTTTCGGATATAAAGGATTAAAGGTTTGCAGTTTCCCATCCCCTGCTTTTTGATCACCTGAGATGTAGTCGTTTCGCAAGTTAAAAGAAGGTTTAAATTTGGTTTTTTCGAAAGTATAACCAAATTCAAGGGCCATTGTCCAGGCATTGATATGGCCGTTTCCAAATTTCCCGAACTGATAGGCGGCTTCTATATTGTAAATAAAACCACCGCCACTTTTCCAATATCGGGTAGCTAAAGTATGCCGCACTTCCTGCGCTATACCTTCTTCAAATTCTGCATTGTCACGCCTAATGCCTAAATAGTAGAAATCGAAGTTTCCACCTTTCTGGATATTGAGATTGGAATAAGCACCCCAAAGATTAGCCTGATGGCTTAGACGATTGTCAAATACCCCAAAATTAACTTCATCTGCTTCTAAAACAAATGCATCGAGCGAAAACCGGGGTGTTGCATACATCAGCTTGGCGCCTGTAAAATACTGCCTAACGGTTGTACCCTCTCTCACAGAAATCAACCTGCCCGAACCATAATTAATTTCCTGTCTGCCCACCCGTATGGCCAATTTATTCGATGAGTCTTTAAGTATCCTGTATTCTGCGAAAAGATTTTGCACTGCAAGCTGATCTTCATCAACCGGAGATGGTCCGTACTTACTCCCATTTTCGAGCGCACTGTTCACCTGAGCAAAAAACCGCAATCTTTCTCCAATATTTAAATCGGCATATAGCGAATAACGTTGTAAAAAAGAATAATTGAAACCTTGATCTTTGATCCAATCCTCATTGATTTTACCTCCATATTCCTCCCTGATCTCGCCACCAAAACTGAGGTATACTTTTTTATTTTTTGAAAGCGGCAGGAATTTTAAGGTATTGTATAAATTCCTGTCCGAATCTTTCAGATTGCTATAATCCTCATCGTAGCGCATAAGCCTGATGCTTTGACCGGATGCACCTGCTATCGAAAAGCAAGTACAAACTACCGCTATAATCGTCCAACGGGGATAATTAATGTTCATTTTATCTTAAATGACAATTAGTGTTTTATCATTTTGTGTGCGTACTGGATACCAATACCATAACCTGCACCATATTTTTTCATCAAGGTGGTTACAGGCTCATAAGTTTCGGTTCTGGCCCAGTCTCTTTGTAGCTCAAGGATGTATTGTACAGCAGTTACCGGTTTTACACCTGCATGCACCATTCTTTGAATGGCACGCTCATGCGCTTCATTGCTTACATCGCCACAGGCATCGGTGATCACAAAAACGTCAAAACCTTCTGATAAGGCTGATAAAGCCGGGCCAACAATGCATACGCCTGTCCAAAGGCCAGCCAATACAATTTTCTTTTTCCCTGTTCCAGTAATAGCTTTGTAAGCGGGTTCATCTTCCCAGGTATTCATTGAAGTTCTGTCGATATAATTTGAAGTAGCCTGAGGATAAAATTCTTCAACTTCAGGAAAAACAGGACCAGAAAACGATTCTTCAGCGACTGTGGTTACAATGGTCGGAACGTTAAAGATTTTAGATGCGCCGCAAATAATAGCCACATTGGTACGAAGTTCGGTAATGGAGATGCTTTTTGTAGCAAAAGCCATTTGTCCTTCATAATCGATTAATACTAATGCATGGTTTTCAGGAGATAATAAGTCTGGTGATGGTTTCATAATTAAATATTTTATGTTTCCCTCATTGTTCCAAGAAATATACCACCAAATAAAGCACTACATATCAACAACTTACATAAAAATACATTATTTAGGATTAACCATATATCGTTGATTTACGAATTTTACTTTTGCTTTTACCGCAAAGAACGATAAGGGGAAGGCGCAGAGCACGCAATTTAGTTTATGCGTTTTTTAACCACAGAGAAAAGGAGAAAAACAGAGTTGGGTGGATAGCTTATTATTTTTTACCGCAAAGAAAAAGGCATGTTCTTTTAACCACAAAGAACACAAAGGAAGGCACAAAGTGCACAGAGTTGGGTGTACTATTCCATTATCCATGTTACACCTTCCATCTTTTAACCACAAAGGGCACAAAGGAAGGCACAAAGCACACAGAGTTAAGTGTTTACCTAATTCCCTTAAACATTGTAATGGAGATGACTGCTATCGGCGAATCGTCATTGCTGAGGCACGAAGCAATTAATGCTTTCGCTATTTAGTAGCCCCCTCTATAGTAGTAAGATTGCTTCGTCGTTCCTCCTAGCAATGACGAAACTTCTGCGGAAATCTCCTAAATCTGCGGGATAAATGATTTAGAATACAATAACGAAATATTATAAAAAAAGTATACACAACAAAACATTATAAAATTTTAATAATCAAACAATTAAAATGCATACTAACGAAATATCGTTACACGTTTAATCTATCTGAAATCATTTTTTAATTTATAAATCCTACCTTAGCTTCATGGAAAGCAAGAGTAATCTATCTGGACTTCGCAACATTAAGCATACTCACCTCGACCCAAACGAGGCCTCCGCTCTCGAAAAAGAGAACACTTTACTGCTTAAAAAGCTTAAACAAAAGGAAATAGAATCCGCGGCACTGTTATCTTTAAGTAATTCAATCGCTTCTATACGCAACAAACTTGATTTGTTCGATGTCATCGATCAAAAACTAAAAAAACTGTTTGATTTTGATGATTTTGTTATCTGTTTGATCAACGATGATGAGGAAACGCACAGTGCTTTTATCTACAACCAGAAAGAAGATTTTCTTAAAACAGCTGGCATAGCGCCTAAAGCTTCAGAAAAATACACGCTGGATGATGGCATGTGCAGGGCGATGATTTCATCTGAAAAACCAATCGTTTTCAATGTTGAAGAGGTTTTAGCATGGGCTGATGCGCCGGCATGGCTGGGATTTTGGCATAACAAAGGTATCAAAGAAATGATCGGCCTCAAAATGGTAGATCGATCAGGCTGTATCGGTTTCTTTTACCTCTACACTAAAAACGCAAACTCGTTATCGAATATTTATTTTGATCTGCTTCATGGCATTTCGCTGCAAATTTCGATAGCCATATCAAACATCCTGGCAAACGAAAAAATTGAACAGCAGCTTATAGAAATTAATGAATACAAACAAAAATTAGAAGAAGAAAAAAGTTACCTGCAGGAAGAGATCCAGCATAAATACAATCATACAGAAATCATCGGACAGAGCGAGTCGTTGAAAAGTGTTTTCCAACTGATTGATGCTGTGGCAGCCACCGACAGTACTGTGCTGATTATTGGGGAAACAGGAACCGGAAAAGAACTCATTGCAAGGGCGATACACAATTCTTCACTTCGATACAATGAATTGATGGTTAAAATCAATTGTGCAGCAATACCTCCTAATTTGGCTGAAAGTGAACTTTTCGGCCATGAAAAAGGCAGTTTTACGGGCGCAACAGAACGAAGGATCGGAAAATTCGAACTGGCCCATAATGGCACGCTGTTTTTGGATGAAATTGGCGAGCTCCCGCTCGACCTTCAGGTAAAATTACTAAGAGCGCTACAGGAAAAAGAAATTGAGCGCATTGGCGGTAAAGGTGTAATTAAAACAAATGTCAGAATTATAGCCGCAACCAACAGGAATCTGTTAAAAGAGGTAGAAAAAGGGAATTTTAGAAGCGACTTGTATTACAGGTTGAACGTATTTCCAATCTCTATTCCACCATTAAGGGATAGATTAGATGACATCCCACACCTGGCAGCATTTTTCATAGAACGCATTTCGAAGAAAACCGGGCGGCAGGTAAACACCATATCCAAAAGCGCATTGAATAAATTGATGCTTTACCCCTGGCCAGGAAATGTAAGGGAGCTGGAACACCTTATTGAGCGGAGCTTACTGTTAACATCAGGCAACATCCTAAAAGAGATCCACCTACCTAAAATAGATAGAAATGAGGCCATTAACAATATAGATGAGGAAAAAATAAAAAGCATCCACGAAAACGAGCGCGACCACATTCTATCAATACTAAAACGTTGCAATGGCAAAATATCCGGCATTGGCGGGGCTGCAGAAATCTTAAATATTCCGGCAACGACCCTCAATTCTAAAATCAAAAAATTCAAAATTAAACGGGAACATATCCTTAACAAATAATTAAGAATGAGATTAAACAGAATGATTCGAAACATTGTACTTCACAAATACACCAATAAATTAGTGATTTGCATGGTTATGATCGGAATTTTCAGTTTAGTGATATTCAAAGGCCATAGTAGTTCAACTATTATCCAGGAAAACAACTTAAATCAAAAAGACTCACTTCAAAAACTGAACAAACTGCTTGCCGGATCCGTCCCCGATACAAACCGGGTAAAATACCTGATTAAGATTGCAAATCATTTCATCAATCAACAAGAAAACAAACGAGAAAATTTAGCAAAGGCACTACCTTATCTGCAAAAAGCGCACTTTTTAAGTAATCAACTCAAATCTTCAAACTGGGAATTCCATACGCTGATGGTTTACGCCCTGTTCTTGAATAAGCAGCGCTTAAGAGAGCAGCAGGCACTCACCTATGAAAAGGCAATTGCTATTGCAAAAAAAATTGGTAACAAGCATTTTGAAGCGAGCGCCTGGTATTTTTATTATATCAACGTTCCTGATACGGTTTCTGATTATAAAAACAAAACATTTTACAATCGGGCAGCCAATGCACATGCCTTATATAAAGAAATAGGCACATCTTTCGATGAAAAATACAAAGAGGCAACGCTCCTAAAAACAATGGCCGACTTCCATTTGGAGGAAGAAAAATTTGATTTATCGATAAAAGAGCTTTTTGAGGTGATTGCTTTAGATAAGAAATTCAAACTTCCCGATCTGCCAATGGCTTACGATTTACTTTCGGCAGTCTACGAAAGAAAAGGAGAACTCAGTAAAGCGCTGAACTATGCATTGCTCAGTGTAAAAACAGCTCAAAGCAGCCACGAGGAAGTGCTCGGTACTTATTTAAACAGAGTGGGTTCTGCTTACGAGGCTATGGGTAAAGCTAAAGAAAGCATTTCATGGTATAGCAAAACGCTTAACGGCCCCGATAAAAAAGACCCTTTCCGCTTTATTACAGCGTATGCCATCACCAGCCAAATGATCAAATTAGGTGAAGCTAAAAAAGCACTGTCTATATTGCAAAAAACATGGAGCGAAGTTGGCAATCCATCAAGTGGGCATCAATATTTTATATTTCTGGCATTTGGCGAGTGTTACGCCGCGCTAAAAAAATACGATCTGGCTAAAGTGTATTTTGATAAACTGCTGGAAGATGCTACCTTAAAAACATATTCTAACCCTTTCCAAACTTCAGTTTTCTTCTCAGCCAGCGAATTTTATTTTGCCCAGAACAAATATCAGCTTGCATTAGAATTTGCAGAAAAGGCAAGAGAAAATCAGATCAGCATGACCTTGCCAAGACAGATCCGGTTAAATGAGATCCTTTACAAAATAGATTTATCTACCGATCGTCCGGCTGAGGCAATTATTCACCTGCAAGCCTTTCATAAGCTTAGAGATTCTATGCTTAGCCAGGAGAATTTAAATACTATTGAACGATTGAAAATTGAATTCCAGGCTGCGCAAAAGGAAAATGATAATGAAATCCTCAGAAAGAAATCGCAATTGCAAAGTCAGGAGCTCAACCGCATCCAATGGATCAAAAATGCCACCTTCACTGGTCTGGCCTTTTTAACCATTGTACTCATTTTAATTTATGGCAGGTTTCGGTTGAAAAAGAAACTTCATGACACACTGGTAAAGAAAAAGGCCGATATAGATCTCGCTTATGCTAAGCTGGAAGTTAATGTTCAGCAAAAAAACAAACTGATCGAAGAAAAAGAAAGCTTAATTAAGGAAGTACACCATCGGGTTAAGAATAACCTGCAGCTTACCATGAGCCTGTTAAATAGTCAAAGCTATTACCTCGAAGATTTATCGGCAATTGAGGCCATAAAAGAAAGTCAGCACCGCCTAAAAAGTATTGCATTGATCCATCAAAAGCTCTATCAAACAGAAAATGTTACCACCATAAATATTCAGCCTTACATTGTAGAGTTGGTTGAATATTTAAAGGAAAGTATAAACGACGATAAAAAGATCAGTTTTGAACTGGATATTTTAAATCTCGAACTGGACATTTCGAAAGCTGTTCCACTCGGTCTAATTATTAACGAAGCAATTACCAATATTTTCAAGTATGCTTTCCAGGGTATGCCTGGAGGAAAAATTGTAATCAAGCTAAAAGAACAGCAGGAGGACCGTTACGAATTGTTTATTAAAGACAACGGCATTGGGTTAGCACCTGATTTTGATTACGAACAAAGCAATACATTGGGCATCATTTTGATGAAGGGGCTGAGTGCACAAATCGACGGGACTTTTATTATGGAAAGTTACAACGGTGTTTCGGTGAGCCTGATCTTTACCAATTCTAATGAAGATTTATTTTTACCAAATGATTAAACGAGCGTGATGACTGAAAAAATCCTAATCGTTGAAGATGAGTTTATTGTTGCCCACGATCTGCAGATGATTTTGCAGCGTGCCGGCTATCAGGTTATTGGCATTGCCGACTCGGTAAAAAATGCGCAGGCCCTATTAGAAAAACACCAGGTTGATCTGGTTCTCCTGGATATTTACCTTAAAGGCAGGCTAACCGGAATTGATCTGGCGCATGATTTGATGAAAAGCGAAATTCCTTTTATTTATATCTCTGCAAATTCTAATGAAAAGGTTTTGGAGGCTGCAAAGTCTACCTGTCCTTACGGGTTTATTGTTAAGCCTTACCGCGACCGTGATGTTTTGATGAGCATCGATATTGCCAGGTACCGCAAGGAAAACAGCAATAACATGAAAATGAGCAGCGAGCGCTTTATGCAGGATTTTATTGTAGATATCTCCATGAAATCGTTAACCTGGCAAAAGAAAATTCTATCTATTGCTAGTGCTTTTCAACCTTATGTCCCTTTTGATTTTATTGCACTTTCGGGCATCGCAAAAGATGGAAAACGATACAGTGAAATCGGGATTACCAGAAAAAACTTTGATCAGTACGACTTATTTACAGCCAATGAGTTTTTGAAATATACTGGTTTAAGCAGGGCAGAATACGATGCCATCAATCAATTGGTGCCAGAAACCACTGCGGATGCCATTTACATTGGTGATGATTTTGAAGGGGTTAAAAAGGCTGCGCCAATGAAAAACTTAATGGCCAATACCTATCATTTATCTTCCAATCTGGTCAAAACATTCTACCTCGAAAATGGCGATCAAATTAGCTTTTCATTTTACAGCAGAACTGAAAATATTTACCAACCTGCCCATATAGAGCTGCTCAATTTTTTATCGGGCACCCTGGAGAAAAAACTGGTCCATATTGTAGAACTTGAAAAAGTGGAAACACAATCAATTTTACACAAAGAAAGCAACCACTATCTTTTAACTAAAAAAGATTTTGAAAATGTTATCGGCAAAAGTAGCGCCCTATTATCTGTTTTAGATAAGATCAAAATTGTGGCGCCTACGGATACATCAGTTTTAATTACCGGAGAAAGCGGAACAGGAAAAGAAGAAATTGCTAAAAGCCTGCACCGCTTATCACATCGAAATACAAAACCCCTTGTAGCCGTAAACTGTGCTGCATTACCTGCAGATTTAATCGAATCCATTTTATTTGGTCACGAAAAAGGCTCATTTACAGGCGCTATCAATACCAGAATTGGTAAATTTGAAGAGGCCAATGGCGGTACCATCTTTCTTGACGAGATCGGCGAAATGCCTTTCGATCTTCAGGCAAAGCTCCTCAGGGTATTACAGGAAAAGGAAATTGAACGGATCGGCGGCAAAGCACCTATTTCTGTTGACTTGAGAATAATTGCCGCTACTAACCTCAATTTAGAAAAAGAGATCGCCAAGGGCAGATTCAGGCTCGACCTCTTTTACCGCCTTAACGTTTTTCCGATACACATCCCTCCGCTTTGCCGACGAAAAACGGACATCCCATTATTAACGAAACATTTTGTTCAGAAACATGCAATGGCCGTAGGTAAAAACAATCCGGAAATTCCCACTGATTTTATGGACCGGCTGATGCAGTATGACTGGCCGGGCAATATCAGGGAATTGGAGCATATAATTTTAAGAAGTATACTGCTGTCTTCAAATGGGAAACTTAATGCAGATCATCTCGAACTTGGAGCCAAAAACGAGGAACCCCTTTCTCAAAATGGAATCAAAACGATTAATGACAACGAAAGAGATCATATCATCAGGGTTCTGGAGCTATGCAAAGGCAAGGTCGCGGGCATTGGCGGTGCAGCCGAACTCTTGGGCATCCCGGCGACAACATTAAATTCTAAAATTAAAAAACTGGATATCAGACGGTAGTGATATTTAGTAAATCAACGATATATCATCAATTTAAAAAACAATAAATAAAATAAAACACTGATAAACAAAAGCTTAAGGATTGGTATTTTTCTTGACTTAAAGTAACTGTATTAATCTGTTCAAAATATTTTGTTGATGTTGGTTTTTACATTATGCTCGCCTGAAATAGAAAATGAAACAGAAAATCTTAATTGTAGAAGATGAATTTATTGTAGCCAACGATTTGAGAATCATGCTCGAAAAAGCTGGCTACAAAGTGTGTGGGATAGCGCCATCTGTGGTAAAAGCGCTTGAATTAATCGCGACTAAAGAACCCGATTGGATACTGCTGGATATTTTTTTACAGGGCGATAAAACAGGTATTGATTTGGCTGGTCAACTTACCGAAATGGGGATTCCGTTTATTTACATTTCTGCAAATACCAATCAGGGAATTTTGGAGGCTGCCAAAGCTACCCTTCCCTACGGTTTTTTGGTAAAGCCTTTTCGTGAAAAAGACCTCATGGTGATGCTGGATATTGCCCGGTACAGACATGAGCAGGATTTAAAGTACAACCAGCATGCAGAGCCATCATTACACAAACAGATTGAACATATTGTAGAAAAGCAAGCCTCCATTTCGGAACGGCTGAAACAAATAAGTGCAATATTATACCCTGTTGTCCCATTCGATTTCGTTTGGATTACCAAATCGAATCCACGAACAACTACCAAAGACATTAATATTGTCCGTTCTTCTGACGGAAAATTTAACACACTCAATAACGAAATTTTACTGAAGGAAGTAAATGTTTCCATTCGTGATTTTAAAGCATGGAACAACACAGCGCTTATTCATAACGGGAAATCGATATTTAACGGCTATGATTTTAGGAAGCTGAGGATGGAAAATCCGTGGGTACAAACACTTTCAGATCATTATCAATTAGAATCCGTTTTGGTTACCGAAATTGAAAGAGCAGGCGAACAATTCCAGTTTGTTTTCTTTAACCACCTTTCAGATTTATACACAAAAGTTCATACAGGAATTATTAATCAGTTTAAGAAAAGCCTGGAAATGATTTTAGATCAGGTGATATATGGGAAAGACATTGCCATGGAAATTTCTCCCCAAAATTTATCTGTCATTGAAAAGCCAATCGTTAAAAGGGAAAATGCCGAAATTCCGAAAGATTTTAATGGTATTATTGGCAATAGTATCTTGCTGCATGCTGCTTTCAAAAAATTAGAACTGGTTGCACCAGATGATACTTCGGTACTTATTTTGGGCGAAAGTGGTACCGGTAAAGAAAAAATCGCTCAGACCGTCCATAAATTGTCTCCGCGAAAAAACAAACCATTGGTTACGGTAAACTGTGCTGCTTTACCTTTAACCTTAATCGAGTCAGAGCTTTTTGGCCATGAAAAAGGTTCGTTCACAGGTGCAAATGAAAAACGGATAGGCAAGTTTGAACAGGCGGATGGCGGTTCGATCTTTTTAGATGAGATTAGTGAACTTACTTTAGAGGCACAAGTTAAACTATTAAGGGTACTGCAGGAAAAAGAAATTGAACGTTTGGGTGGCAATTATACCAAAAAGATAAATGTCAGGATTATTACGGCCACCAACCGAAACCTGGAAAAAGAAGTATCTGAGGGCCGGTTCCGACTGGATTTATATTATCGGTTAAATGTTTTCCCTATTGAACTGCCTGCATTAAGGCAACGTAAGGAAGATATCCCTGCTTTGGTAAACTATTTCATTTATAAGTTCGGCAAAAAAAATTCTTCTGGTGCAACCGGAATTTCAGCTGAAGCACTTCATCAATTACAGGAATACGATTGGCCCGGAAATATCAGGGAATTGGAACACCTGATTGAAAGAACGATGTTATTAACAGAGGGAGAAACAATCACACAGGTAGATCTTCCAGGCTCGTTAACTGCAAAAGATTATACTGGAAGCGACCATTTCAAGATTAAAACCATGGAAGAAATGGAAAGGGAGCATATCCTGAGCATTTTGAAAATGTGCAAAGGCAAGATATATGGACCAGGTGGGGCGGCTGAAATCCTGAATATTCCATCAACAACCTTAAATTCAAAAATTAAAAAACTGGGGATAAAGTTCGAATTTGTTAAATAAGCAGTTAGTTGAGGTTTTAGTCCAAAGTCGGTAGTCTCGAATCCATAGTCGATTGAGTTCCCTGATTAACATCCTGAGCGATCAGTTTTTCAGAAAAACATTGGCGTGGCAATAATAGCTATGAAGTATCGTCATCTCGACCGTAGTGGAGAGATCTTTGAACTATCCTGAAGACCTCTCTCAACTTAAGCCTAATCTGTCTAACTCTACATATACACAACCTAATTAACCGGTACTTTTCATTGCCTTTTTGGTATGTGGAATTTTGGTATCCGATAAATCAATCTGCATTTCCTCTTGTCTGATCACTTCATCGCTAAACTCTTTTTCCCTTCTTATTTTGTGTAGCTCTTTCCTTTGTACGCGATAAATGTCTTTTAAAATATGGTTGTAAATATCCATTTCGGCGTTTTCAATTTCTTCGCATTCCAGCGATTCTAATCTTTTGGATGCATGGTTTAAGCGATTTTCCAGTTCTTCCTTTAATCCGCGCACTAAAACTATGCCCTCCACCTCCTGAGGATATATTTCCGACAACCGGTTGAGTGCAACCCTTAAAAGCCTGCGCTTAATGGTAGCTTCCTGTTGTTCATCAGAAACCGATGGATCAATCTCCTCAATATGAACCATTTTGATCATAAACGGCAGGGTAAGCCCCTGAAATACAAGTGTTACCAAAATCACCACAAAGGTGATAAAAATGATTAAGTTTCTGTGTGGAAAATTTACATGTGCCGCCGTAGTAATAGGCAATGAAAGTGCTGCTGCCAACGAAACTACCCCCCTCATGCCTGCCCATCCTATAATTAAAGGCCCCTTCCAACCCGGATGCGCCTCGCTATTTCTCACTTTTTTAGATAACCAGCGGGGAATAAAAGCAACTGGATAAATCCAGGCAATGCGCAGCACAATTATTAAGGCACTAATTATTAAGCCGTAACTGATGGCCTCCCATAGCGAATAACCTTCTAAACCCGCTATAATTACAGGCAGTTCTAAGCCAATTAAAATAAAAACAAAGGCATTTAGTATAATAGCCAGTGTTGCCCAAACATTTACAGCCTGTAAACGACTTTGTCCATCAACAAAAATTTCATGCGATCGGTACGACAAAAACAGACCACCGCTAACTACTGCCATTACTCCCGAATAATGAAATTGTTCTGCTGCCAGATACATAAAATACGGTGAAATTAACGTTAATGCAGCATCTATACTTGGTGTGGTAGGCAAAAAACGGTGGATAAGATAAAGTAAATGGGCCACCGCCAGGCCAATTACAATTCCCATTGCTGTACTTAGAAAGAAATCGCCGGTGGCTTCTGAAAGTGAAAAATGTCCTGTAATTACCGCAGCCAGGGCAAAACGAAGTACAATTAAACTGGAAGCATCGTTAACCAAACTTTCGCCCTCGAGAATAGTGGTTATCCGTTTAGGAATTTTTATGTTTTTGAGTACCGATGTCGCCGCAATGGCATCTGGTGGTGAAACGATTCCGCCTAATAAAAATCCCATAGCAAGCGTAAAACCCGGAATGATTGATGAAGTTAAAAAAGCCACGGCTAAAGAAGTGATGATAACCAGACCAAAAGCCAGTAAACTGATGGGCCTGCGCCAACGCCAGAAATCGTTCCAGGAAGTATACCAGGCAGCCTCATAAAGTAAAGGAGGAAGAAAAATAAGGAATATCACCTCAGGATCGATAGACATTGCAGGAATTCCAGGAATATAACTAATGCCCAAACCGGCAATAACCAAAAATATAGGATATGAAATTTTAACTTTTTGAGCCAGCATAATAAGCATGAAAGCAACAAAAAGCAAAATCAGGAACTGGAGAAGGGTATAATGCATAGCTTTTCTAAACAAAGAACAAACCATAAATATAATAAACAAATAACCAGCTTGTTGCAAATAAAAAACCACAAAACAAAGAATTAAACTGACGATATATCGTGATTTTACGTTAAAAAACCATCACAATTGGCTAATTAATCATTAAGCTGATAAAATTTCAATGCTATTGAAACCGCTACCTGAAGTTGGTGTTTAATTTAATACCATTATCTTAATGATGTAACCTCAATTAAAATAGTTAATCCAAAACAGACGCTACCATACCATCGACGTAAATTAACGAAATAGCGCAAATAAATTATCAAAACACAAACACTAAACAACTAAAAAACAACAACTTAACGAAATGGATCACAAATTGTAATACAGAAAGCACGAGATATAACATTCAGGTTTAGTGATCAATCAACATCTTTTTTGGTTTTGGCTGATTCCTGGAAACTGCAGCAAACAATTAAAATTAATCTAATAAAAAAGCTATGAGTACAATTAAAGTAAAAGACGGAACTGAAATTTATTACAAAGATTGGGGAACAGGACAGCCAATCGTTTTTCATCATGGATGGCCATTATCTGGCGATGATTGGGATATCCAAATGATGTTTTTTTTAAAACAGGGATATCGTGTAATTGCACACGACCGCCGCGGGCATGGTCGCTCCGGCCAAAGCGCAAACGGTAATAATATGGACACGTACGTAGCTGATATTGCGGAACTAACCGCAGCACTTGATCTAAAAGATGCCATTCATATTGGCCATTCAACAGGTGGTGGCGAAGCGATCCGTTATGTTGCTAAATATGGCAAAGAAAGGGTTGCCAAAGCGGTATTAATCAGTGCAGTTACGCCAATCATGATCCAAAACGAAAGCAATCCGGAAGGTGTGCCATTGTCTGTTTTTGACGAAATACGCCAGGGTACTGGTTTTAACAGAGCCCAATATTTTTACGATTTTCCTGTAGCATTTTATGGCTGGAACCGCGAGGGGAAAACCGTTCAGGAAGGCATAAAACATAACTGGTGGCGCCAGGGTATGATGGGTTCTGTATTGGCGCATCATGATGGAATTAAAGCATTTTCGGAATCAGACTTTACTGAAGATTTAAAAAGCGTAGAAATTCCCGTATTGGTATTACATGGCGAAGATGACCAGATTGTTCCTTTTAACCAGGCACCAAGAGCAGCTAAACTTTTGCAAAACGGAAAATTAATTTCTTATCCGGGTTTCCCTCACGGTATGCCAACTACAGAGGCAGAAACGATTAATAAGGATATTTTGGCATTTATTAAAGGTTAAGTATTTTAATTCTTCTGTCAAATTGAGCTTGTCGAAATGCCTGCAATTGTATTTAAATAGGTCTTTCGACAGGCTATCAATGACAGACACCAAAAAAAGGTCATCATCTCGACCGAAGCAATGCGAAGTGGAGAAATCTATCAAAAAAGATTTTGCTTCGCAGAGCCTTCAGGTTCTCGACTGCACTCCGCTCGAAATGACGGTAAAGCGAGAGAATTTTTACATGTAGATTAATTACTGTCATTTATATTGATTTTTATAAAATAAATTATCCCTCAGGATGACAAATCATTAAAAAACAGGCGTTATTTTCACCAGACCGGAATCTTAATGCAACTCCAATGCACTAAAAAATCAAGATACTCAAATAAATGAGATGTCACCATCCGATGAAATATCTTACAACATCGGTCTAAATCCCACATTATGATTTCATACAAGGCACAGAGCCTGCACAGACCAATAAAAATGAGCGGGCTAAAAGCTTTAGATTAGCGTTTTTAGCAAAAAAGTTTTCCACACCTGTAAAGTCCAAAACCCGATTTTGTCTATAATCATACTTTAAACAGTTTAAACCTATTTTTTATCCTACGGACACAAAAAGTGCTTAAATTTTGATTTTAGGCACATTTAACTAAATTTGGATTATACCAAAACCAAGTTTATGTATCAATTAACAGTACCTGCAGATCGCGTTAACGAATCGTTAAGTAAGCACATTTTGGCCGATGGTTTCGACCTCACCTACGATATGGAAAAAAGTCGTGGCGCATACATTTACGATTCGAAATACAATAGAACTTTACTCGATTTTTTCACTTGTTTTGCCTCTGTTCCTTTAGGTTATAACCACCCTAAAATGATTAATGATGAAGCGTTTAAAAAGAATCTTCTCCTCGCTGCATTAGCCAATCCATCTAACTCAGATGTTTACACCCAGCAGTATGCACAGTTTGTTGAAACATTTTCTAAAGTTGGTATTCCAGATTACCTGCCACATGTTTTTTTTATTGCTGGTGGTGGCCTAGCAGTAGAAAATGCAATTAAGGTAGCGATGGACTGGAAAGTTCAGAAAAATTTTGCAAAAGGATACGCTGAAGAAAAAGGCTTTAATGTTTTACACTTCGAAAGGGCTTTTCATGGCAGAACGGGTTATACTTTAAGCTTAACCAATACCCTGCCAGATAAAACAAAATGGTTTGCCAAATTCGACTGGCCAAGGGTAGCTGTTCCGGAAGTTAAATTTCCACTTTCAGGAAATAATTTAAGTCATGCCATTGAAACTGAAGAAGCTTCGCTTGCACAGATCAAAAAAGCCTTTACAGATAATAAAGATGATATCTGTGCGATAATTGTAGAACCAATCCAATCTGAAGGTGGAGATAATCACCTGCGGGAAGAGTTTTTAATCCAACTTAAAACACTGGCAGATGAAAATGAAGCTTTTTTAATTTATGATGAAGTACAAACTGGCGTAGGTTTAACCGGTAAATTCTGGTGTCACCAGCACTTTAGTGAAAAGGCCCGACCAGATATTATTGCTTTTGGTAAAAAAATGCAGGTTTGCGGTATTCTTGTGGGTAACAAGGTAGACGAAATCGAAACCAATGTATTTAAAGTACCAAGCCGTATTAACTCAACATGGGGAGGTAATCTGGTGGACATGGTGCGCGCTACACAGATTTTACAAATTGTAGAAGAAGATCAGCTTTGTGAGAATGCTACAAAAGTAGGTTTGTATTTAAAAGATCAACTCGAAAATCTGTCTCACAGGTTTGATCAAATGACCAATGTGCGCGGAAGAGGTTTGTTATGTTCTTTTGATTTCCCAACAAAAGAAATGCGCAATAAGTTTATTGGCAAAGGATTAGAAAATAACGTAATGTTTCTGGGTTGCGGCGAGAAAACCATACGTTTTCGTCCGGCACTTTGTATCGAGCAAAAGCATATTGACGAAGGATTGACGGTTATGGAAAAAATATTGCCTTTATTGTAGGCATGAACAGAAAATCATTGGTTTATATCATCCCGATAGGCGTTTTAATATTGATATTCTTCATGGTCAGGGATGTTTTTGACCAACCGGGAATTGAAGATACGAAAGCTGGCTTCAAGGAAATCCTAAAATATAGAAATGCCAACAATACTGGTCCTGTACAAAGGATTTATGTGGTAACGGTTAAAGATTCAGTATGGAAAGAAATGGAAGATTATGGTAATTTAATGCCCCATACCAAATATGGAAATACAAAAGTTTACTTCTTTATGGAAAACGCTAATATCCCGAAAACATTAGAACCAGGGGAAGTAAACTTCGATCCTCAATTTAATAAATCCTGTATTGCGCTATTCGAAAAAAGCGCAATGAGTCAGGTCGCATTTAATAGGCATCCGTTTTAAACGCAGATTTTTTTTGTATAATTACGCATGAATCGTGATTACAGTTCGATAAGTTCATCAGCAAAATCGCTATTGCTGGCCAAAAGCTTAACGGACATTCCCTTTGTAGCTGATGCTGTTAAGTTAATTTACGGTAATGAAGCTCATGAAAAATTAAATCATAAAGATTTTGATGAGGTATTTTTAAAACGGTTGGTGCATTTTGAGAGTAGATATTTATCTCTGGATAGCTTACTTTTTGCATCAGGTTGTTTAAATATTCTGGAAATTTCTTCTGGTTACTCTTTCAGGGGCTTGGATCTGGTTTTAAGGCATCCAACTATTTATTATTTGGATACCGATTTACAAGGGGTAATCGATATCAAAAAAGATTTGGTTGACCGGCTGATTGTTGATGAGAAATTACAACTAAAGGGCAAACTCAAAACCGAAGCTTTAAATGTTTTGGATGGGGATGCTTTTTCAAATGTTATAAATCAAATGCCTCTCGGCCCGATTAGTATTATAAATGAAGGTTTATTGATGTATTTAAATACTGAAGAAAAGGTATCATTATGTAAAACCATCCATAAATCATTAAAACAAAGAGGTGGTTATTGGATCACTGCTGACATATATGTTAAACGACCAGCGCTTAAAAATGAAACCAATGATCATTTTTCTCAGTTTCTGGAAGCACATCATGTAGAAGATAATAAGTTTGACAGCTTTGAACAGGCTGAACACTTTTTTCTCGAACAAGGGTTCAAATTGATAACTAAAGCAACTTCAGTTTGGCATCAACTTTCCTCACTAAAATATATTGATATGGAGTTATTAAAAAAAATGAAAGAGCAGGCGAATAGAGTTGGGAGAATCCGGGAAACCTGGGTATTAAAAGCGATTTAATTAAACAGAATGAAATACTCAGCATTCTAATATTTAAAATTCCAGGAGTAGTTTGCCAACTGCGTTAATCCTTATGATTTGGAAATGAAGGGTTTTGTGCATTTGGCATTTTCAGTCCCGCTTTCCCTCCTGCCAATTTGATCCCGATGTAAAATCGGGAGGCATCCGTTCCAATCGGGTTTATGAACAATGTTTTGTGCCTTGAAAAAACCGCTGTTCAATAAACCTGACAGCAGCGAAAATCCTTTTTGCCAGCAGAAACCTTAATATACTGTCATGCTGAGGCACGAAGCATCTGCAAGCTATAACACAGAGGTTCCTCACCTCATCACTTCAAAACCCGCAAAAAGATTGCAGCAAATGGCAGGGCTACAGCACCTATGAAACATTGACTTTCGTTTTCAAACCCTAAAATCCTGGCATTTACTATACTAAATCAGTCTTCGACTACGCTAAGGCTGATAAGCAACTAATTGTCTCAGCTCAAAACTAACGAAGTTTCCAACCTGCTCTTACCCTTTCAAACCTCGTGAGTTCCTGCCCCCTAAACAAAAGCAGAAAAACCAGTAATGGCCCTACCTACAATTAGTGTATTAATTTCTTTTGTACCCTCATACGAATAAATCGCCTCAGCATCTGCTACGAAACGCGCTACATTATATTCGAGTAAAATACCGTTTCCGCCCATCACTTCCCTTGCTTTGCTTACTACATCACGCGTTCTTAATGAACAGAATACCTTGGCTAAAGAAGCATGCTCATCTTTCAACAAACCCTGATCCTGTAATTGCGACAAGCGAAAACACAGCGTTTGCATGGCCGTTAAATTCGACAACATCTCCACCAGGTGATTTTGAATCAATTGAAAAGAAGCTATAGGTTTACCAAACTGTTTTCTGGTTTGGGTATATTCCAAGGCATTTTCATAGGCTCCGCGAGCACAGCCTACCGCCTGCCAGGCCACACCCGCTCTTGTCATTTGCAGTACCTTAGCCGTATCTTTAAAAGAGTTTGCATTTTGCAGGCGATCAGCTTCTTCAACTTCGCAATTGGTTAAAGTAATAATGCCATTCTGCACAATCCGTAAAGCCATTTTATCCTGCATTTTCTCTACAGCAAAACCTGGATTATCTTTTTTCACGATAAAGCCTTTTACGTCTCCACTTTCCTCATCACGTGCCCAAATAATTAAGATATCGGCAAAGGTGGCATTACCTATCCATTTTTTCTGGCCATTTAATACCCATTTGCCATTTATTTTTTTGCAGGTTGTGGTTAGTCCCCCGGCTGCAGCCGACCCCACTTCAGGTTCCGTTAAACCAAATGCACCGATAATTTTAAATTGCTGCATCAGTGGTAGCCACTGTTGTTTCTGTTCCTCCGATCCACATAAATAGATCGATCCCATGGCCAGGCCGCTTTGTACACCAAAAAAAGTAGAAATTGAGGTATCAATCCTAGCCATTTCCATTGCTAAAATACCTTCCATTAAATTCGATTTCCCCGGACAGCCATAACCTTTATAGGTTAAACCACAAATATTGAGTTCGGCAAGTTTTGGGATAATTTCGAATGGGAATTCAGCTTTGTTCCAGTAATGGTTAACAATGGGTTTCACTTCTTTTTCTAAAAAAGCACGTACTTTTAACTGGAGTTCGCGATCCTCATCTTTGAGCGCTTCGTCGCCCAAATGGTAAAAATCACCTTCAATGGGGGGTAATTCTTTCTTTTTATCCGATCCACCCATCATTTTCATCATCCCCTGGATTTGTTTATCATCCAGGCTTGATATGGTTTCGACCATTTTAGGTAAATCGACTTTTTTCGATAAAGCCTCTAACTTATCGAAATCTACATGTTTAAAAAGATGGTAAGCGTTTTTGAGAGATGAGAATATATTCGCCATTATTATTCGTTTTCAGAATAACAAATGAAGGACGGTTTTGTTGGACTTTCAAAGTAACCGCAAAGGCCGCTAAGTTTTTCGCTAAGGAAAAGGAAGAGAAATCTTAGTAAGACAAATCTCCACAGCTTTGCGCACTTTGCGTAACACTTCTTTTCTTTGCGGTAAAAAAACTACCTCAAATCAAACAAACTATCTACGCCCAACAATTTCCGCGAAGTAAAGCCTTCACCAAAAGTGGCGCCAATGCTTTTACCAAATTCTCTTGAACGGCCAATCACACTTTCGAAAAATTCAGGTGATGAAATATAAGTTTGCAATCCATCTACATCAGGATTATAAAACTGTGTTTTAAAAGCCTTAATCGAGTCAATTTTCTTATCCATCTGATCAGAAATATCTACAATAATATCAGGCTTCAAGTATCTGTCCTGGATATATTGCAACAACAACCTCGGACGGTGGGCCTCTTGCTTAACACCATCTATCAACGTTTCGATTTTTGGTAAACCTGATAAAAAAACCGAATCGTAAACCAGGTCGCCTGCCCTTCCGTGATCAGGGTGCCGGTCTTCCAAAGCATTGCTTAAAATAATTTCGGGTTGATATTTTCTGATGACTTTAATTACTTCTAAACGGTGAAATTCATCGTTCTGAAAAAATCCGTCTCTCAATCTTAAATTTTCACGGACATGTAAGCCTAAAATTTTAGCAGAGTCTGCAGCCTCTTCATCTCTAGTTTCTGCCGTACCGCGTGTACCGAGTTCGCCTCTGGTTAAATCTACAATTCCAACTTTTTTACCAAGGGCAATGTGTTTTAAAATAGTACCGGAACAGCAAAGCTCAGCATCATCAGGATGCACGGCTATAACTAAAATATCTAACTTCATGATTTAAATTATTGGGTATTTTGGCTCAGCAGTTGCTGAATTTTCTTTTTAATTTTCGAACTCAATGGCTTGGTGAAGGGCAAGAAATAATCTTCCAGTTCGCCATTTTTGTTCAGGAGGTATTTATGAAAGTTCCAACGGGGTTTCGAACTTAATTTGGTGTTTTGCTTTTTATCGCTCAGGAACTGATAAAGTGGGTGAGCATGTTCGCCACGAACCATAATCTTTTCAAAAACAGGGAATTTTACGCCATGGTTGATCTCGCAAAAAGATACGATATCGGATCCATTTAAAGGTTCCTGCTTCCCAAAATCATTTGTGGGAAAGCCCAGAATTTCAAAATCAGGGCTATTAATCTCGTCTTTAAGTTGCTGTAATTCTTTTAACTGTGGCGTAAAACCACATTCTGATGCAGTATTTACAATTAAAACAACTTTGTTGCGGTAGGCTGATAATGGTTGTTCTTCGCCATTAATTTTTTTAACCTTAAATGAATAAATATTCGGAATGCGTTCCTGCATTATATGTTATTGATAAAATCCTGAGGTACGGATAATAGATTCTATATCCCTATCCTCATTCGGATCGTAAGTGCTTTTTAAATTATGTCCTACCACGCGGGCAACAATCTGATAAGAAAATGCAGCGAAACCGCCTTTGGTTTGCTTTACAATATCGTATGTTGTTCTGCCCACTTCACGGTCGATCAGTTTCGTTAAAATCTGACCCTGAGTAATCGTTAGTTCCTTTATTTCGCGGTTAAACATGTCTTTAATTTCTTTATCACATTGTTTAACCAGTTGTTTTTGTTCTTTTTTCTCAGGACTTCTGGCCAAATCCTGCTCCAATTGCTCATAACGCCGTTTTGCAAAAAGTGCATAAGGCATTACTTTTAATACGTTATACCTTAAACGGTTGTAGGCAGCCTGTTCTGCCGGCGATTTCCAGATTCTTGCTGCGTAAATGTTAACCTCATTAAGTTGCATCCAGGGAATCATCACACCATTATCATTTGTTGAAGCTACTCTAATCGTATCACTTTTACCCTTTTTTGGAAATACAGGTGCAGAAGGATCCTGGGCCCGTAGCGAAATGCTGCAAATCATTACAATAGAAAGAAAAAAGAGCCCTTTAAATTTCATAAATTTATACTTTTACAAAGTTAGGTGTTATTTCATATATTAGTTGTTTCACAAAACTAATATAAGTTTTATTCATAAATAAGACGCAAATTTTTACGCAAAAAATACAAATGAAAACAGAGTTAGTGATTGATTTAGAGGCGGAAAAGCAAGAGATTCTAAAAAGATATAGGGCATTACTACGGGCAAGCAAATCTACTTTACAAAAGGGCGATAAAAAAGAAATCAGAAAAGCTTTTGATATGGCACTGGAAAGCCATAAAGATATGCGCCGTAAATCTGGCGAACCTTACATATACCATCCTATCGCTGTCGCTCAGATCGCTGCCGAAGAAATTGGATTAGGAACAACCTCTATAGTATGTGCCTTGCTACACGATGTGGTAGAAGATACCGACATCACTTTAGAAGACATTGAACGTGAGTTTGGTAAGAAAACTGCTAAAATTATCGATGGTTTGACCAAAATATCTGGCGTTTTCGATACCAATAGCTCTTTACAGGCTGAGAATTTCCGCAAAATGCTACTCACTTTGGCTGATGATGTTCGGGTAATCCTGATCAAACTTGCCGATCGTTTGCACAACATGCGTACAATGGATTTTATGCCCCGCCACAAGCAGCTTAAAATCGCTTCAGAAACCATTTATTTATACGCTCCTCTAGCCCATAGATTAGGTTTATATGCCATAAAATCAGAATTGGAAGATCTTTCAATGAAATATCTTGATCCTGATACTTATAAATTCATCGCTAAAAAATTAAACGAGAAAAAAGCAGAGCGTGCACTTTTCATCAAAAAATTCGTTGAACCGATTGATGAGATTGTTCATGAGCAAGGTTTAGTAGCCGATGTTTACGGCAGGCCCAAATCAATCCACTCCATCTGGAACAAGATGAAAAAGAAAAATATCCCTTTTGAAGAAGTGTATGATCTTTTTGCCATCCGGATTATTTTGGATTCGGCCCCCGAAAATGAAAAGGCCGATTGCTGGAAAGCGTACTCTATTGTAACGGATTTATACCGCCCAAATCCAGATCGGTTACGCGATTGGGTTTCCTCACCAAAAGGAAATGGTTACGAAAGTTTACACACAACGGTAATGGGTCCACGCGGACAATGGGTTGAAGTACAGATCCGTACACAACGCATGAATGAAATTGCAGAAAAAGGTTTTGCTGCACACTGGAAATATAAAGAATCAAGTAACGATAACGGTCTGGATCAATGGATCCAGAAAGTGCGCGAAATGTTAAGCAATCCTGAAGCCAATGCTTTAGATTTCCTTGACGATTTCAAAATGAACCTTTTCTCGGATGAGATTTTTATTTTCACGCCAAAAGGCGCTTTAATACAATTGCCTTTGGGCGCTACCGCATTGGATTTTGCTTTCGAAATCCATACCGATGTGGGCGCTACCTGTATCGGTGCTAAAGTTAACCATAAGCTGGTTCCGATTTCATATAAACTGCAAAATGGCGATCAGGTAGAGATTATTACCTCAAGCAAGCAAACCCCAAAAGAAGATTGGTTAAACGTGGTGGTTACTGCTAAAGCCAAATCTAAAATTAAGTCATCGCTAAAAGAAGAAAAGCGAAAAATTGCCGAAAATGGCAAGGAAATCCTGGAAAGAAAGCTAAAGTCATTAAAAATTACTTACAATACCGATAACATTCAAAAGCTAAGTTATTTCTTTAAGCTGCCTTCTACACAAGAGCTTTTTGTAAATGTAGCCCTCGGGAAAATAGAGCTGAAAGATATTAAAGAATATCTGTCAAGCGAAAAGGAAGTCGAAAACCGTGGACCGGAACGCCCTGAAAATCTTTCGGTTGATGGGATTAAAAGTAAAATCAAAGGTGGCGAATCTGATATTTTGCTGATTGGCGAAGATATGCAGCGCATTGACTATACCTTGGCAGCCTGTTGTAACCCAATTCCTGGCGATGATGTTTTTGGTTTCATCACCGTGAGTGAAGGTATAAAGATTCACCGCACCAATTGCCCAAATGCAGCACAGCTAATGGCCAATTATGGTTATCGTGTGGTAAAGGCTAAATGGAACAAACAGCAGGAATTAACTTTCTTAACCGGCTTACGCATTGTAGGTATTGATGATGTCGGTTTGATTAACAATATTACCAGGGTTATTTCTACCGACTTTAAAGTAAATATGCGTTCGATTACTGTTGATACTAATGAGGGGATTTTTGATGGTTCTATTATGATTTTTGTAAATGATACTGAACACCTCGAAAACCTGATTAAAAACTTACTAAAAGTTAGGGGAGTTACCGGAGTAACCAGATTTGATGCTTAGTTAGTCAGAAAGCTGGAAAGTCAGAGGTCCGAGGTCAAAATTTCGAAATCTAAGTCGCAAGCTATTTGTGATTTAAACTTCCGACTTCCAACCTCTGCCTTCCCGACTTTGACAACATTTCAACAATCAAACACTATAACAATCAAACTATTTACCTACCTTTGAGTGGAGTTTAAAAACTATGTCTGAACAAAAAACAAATGAGCTCGTTCGCAAGATTTTTGAGGCTTATTTAGAAAACAAAAATCTACGTAAAACACCAGAGCGTTTCGCTATATTGGAAGAAATATATTCAAGAAACGACCACTTTGATGTAGAAACCCTTTATATCCACATGAAAAACCAAAAGTACCGCGTAAGTCGTGCTACGGTTTATAATACGTTGGAGTTATTGGTTTCATGCGATTTAGTTACCAAGCACCAGTTTGGTAAAAACATGGCACAATTCGAAAAATCTTATGGTTACCGCCAGCATGATCACGTGATCTGTATTGAATGCGGTAAAGTAGTAGAGTTCTGCGATCCACGTATCCACCAGATCCAAACCATGGTTGGCGATCTATTAAAATTTGATGTTAAACACCATTCATTAAACCTTTATGGTTTCTGCTCTGACTGCAGTATGGCCAGAAAAGTAAATGAAAATGCGGCTACAGCTGCAAAAATTGAAGCAAATTAAATCAAAATTCAAATAAAACCAGCTTAATTTATTAATAATGACGCAAGTAGATGTACTTCTCGGCCTGCAATGGGGCGATGAAGGAAAGGGAAAAATCGTTGATGTACTAAGTCCAAAATATGATCTTATTGCCCGTTTTCAGGGTGGCCCAAATGCCGGACATACTTTAGAGTTCGATGGCAAAAAATTCGTTTTAAATACTATTCCTTCAGGAATTTTTAACGAAAAAACCATGAACCTGATCGGTAATGGCGTAGTAATCGATCCAATTATCCTAAAAAGAGAGTTAGATAATTTAAAAAAAGCTGGTCATGATCCTGTTGCCGATGGCAAATTGGTGATTGCCCGTAAAGCACATTTAATTTTACCAACCCACCAATTATTGGATGCTGCTAACGAAGCACGCATGGGTAAAAACAAAATTGGATCAACTTTAAAAGGTATTGGTCCAACTTATATGGATAAAACTGGCCGTAACGGTTTACGCGTTGGTGACACGACCCTACCCGATTTCAAAGAGCGTTATGCAAAACTGGTAGAAAAACATACGGAGATCCTTTCTCACTACGAAGGTTTTGAATACGAACTTGCTGAAAAAGAAGCATCATTCTTTGAGGCAATAGAATTCTTAAAAACCATTCCTCATGTAGATAGCGAACATTATGTTAACGGTTTCCTAAAAGAAGGAAAAGCGGTTCTAGCTGAAGGTGCGCAAGGAACTTTATTGGATGTAGATTTTGGTTCATACCCTTTTGTAACTTCTAGTAACACCACAACAGCAGGTGCCTGTACCGGTTTAGGTATTGCTCCAAACAAAGTTGGAGCTGTTTATGGTATTTTTAAAGCTTATTGTACACGTGTTGGTGGAGGTCCTTTCCCTACTGAATTAGATAATGAAGTTGGCGAAAATTTACGCGCTTTAGGTCACGAATTTGGTGCAACTACAGGCCGTGCCCGTCGTTGTGGCTGGATCGATCTTCCTGCATTAAAATATGCGATCATGTTAAACGGTGTAACCGAATTAATTATGATGAAAGCTGATGTTTTAGATACTTTCGATACCATTTATGCCTGTACACATTACGAATACAATGGAGAAACGATCGATTACATGCCTTACGATATCATTTCTATTGAACCTAAACCAGTATTGAAAGCAATTGATGGTTGGGCTACTGATGTAACTAAAATTACTTCTGTAGATGAAATCCCGGCTAAATTGACTGACTACATTGCGTTCTTGGAAAAAGAACTGGAAGTGCCAATTAAGTTCCTTTCTGTAGGACCAGATAGAGCACAAACTTTAGCTTTACGTTAGAATCAGCGTCGTCACCCTGCATTTATTTCAGGGTCTGTTAATTTCACAAACACAATATAGATGCTGACCACGAAGTAGCTACAAGGCAATTGAAAATAGTATTTCAACTTGTAAAATAAATCCGATAGCTATCGGATCAGCCGATATAAGAAAGCAATCCATAGCGGATTGCTTTTTTCGTTCAAGAGTTGTCAACTTTTAATAGCAATAGCTAGAAGAAAATTGACAACTCTTTGCCAATTGACATAGTAAATTGATTTCGACAGTTTGTTTTCCTTCATCAATTTAGTTATTTTTGAGTATAAATATCTTATTATGGCAACTATCTTAGAAAGCGAAATGCTAAATTATTTTACCCAGCTAGACGATGCCGAAAAAACTTCTGTAGTAAAAATGCTTAAAGCATTTATAAAAGGGAAAAAAGAAAATTCAAACGTTACCATTGAAGCCTATAATAATGAGCTTTTAGCCGCAGAGCATGAGTTTAAAAACGGCAATTATATTTCTCATGATGAATTATTAAATGAGATTAAAAGTTGGTAACCAAACATCTTGAAATTGTCTGGACTAAGCAAGCCAAAAGCCAATTAAGAGAAATCTATAATTACATTAGCCAAGAATCTGTCCAAAATGCAATAAAGGTTATAAATGATTTAATTCAAGCAGTAGAAAATATAGTTCAGTATCCTGAAAAACATAAAATTGATCAATATAAAAAAGATAACGACGGAACATATCGTGCTTTTGAAAAACATCATTTTAGGATATCTTATCGAAACGAAAATCAGATAATAAGAATATTAAGGGTTAGGCATACCAAAATGAATCCTAAAAAACATTAATTTTACGATACTAACCATAATTCTAAAAGATAAAAATTAATTTCTTACAATTACCATCTCTATTTTTACCTTTGCGGCAGCTTGAAAACCCCGCAAAACATATCCGAATTTAAACAAAAAGTATTACACTGGGCCAATCAGTTCGAGGTATGTTGTTTCTTTGATTCAAATGAATACAAAGATGCTTATTCTGCTTACGATTTCATTATCGCTGCTGATATTCATGCAGAATTAATATGTTCTGCAGGTAATGCCTTCGATCAGCTAAAAAACTTTTATGCTTTTCACAAACAATGGATTTTCGGCTATTTTAGCTACGATTTAAAAAACGAAATAGAAGATCTTCAATCTAATAATCCCGACGGTTTAAACTTCCCGGATTTATACTTTTTTGTTCCAAAATACCTGGTTGCTTTTAAGGATGGACAAGCTGAAGTGCTGCTTGGTAAGGAATCAGTTTTAGAAGAAATTGAATTGTTTCAACTGCAAAAAAAAGAAGAATCGGGAACTATACAGATTTCACAAAGATTATCGAAAGATCAATATATCCATAAAGTTGAAGCTTTAAGAAGTCACATTCTGAGGGGAGACATTTATGAAGTCAATTTCTGCCAGGAGTTTTTTTCAGAAAATGCAGAAATAGAACCTGTACAAACTTTCGAGTTGCTAAATAAAATCTCTCCTACCCCATTTGCAGGTTATGTTAAAGTTCACGGTAAATATATTTTATCCGCCACACCAGAAAGATTCCTATGCAAACGTGGCTCAAAACTTACCTCACAGCCCATTAAAGGCACGGCTAAAAGAAGTACAGTTCAGGAAGAAGATGAAGCCATAAAACTGCAGCTTAGAAGCGACATCAAAGAACAGGCTGAAAATGTAATGATAGTTGATTTGGTACGCCACGACCTTACTAAATCAGCCATTAAGGGTTCTGTTACCGTTGATGAATTATTCGGTATCTACAGCTTCCCACAGGTCCATCAGATGATTTCTACCATTAGCTGTGAATTCAATCCAGAGATTCATTTTATCGATGCCATTAAAAATGCGTTTCCAATGGGCTCCATGACAGGTGCACCAAAAGTTAAAGCCATGAAGTTGATTGAAGAATACGAAGTGACCAAAAGGGGTATTTATTCAGGTTCTTTTGGCTGCATCAGTCCTGATGGAGATTTCGATTTCAATGTTGTTATCCGCAGCATTCTGTATAATGCGGAATCAAAATATTTGTCTTTTCAGGTTGGAGGAGCGATTACCTACCAAAGTAATGCCGCTTTAGAATATGAGGAGTGTTTGTTGAAAGCCAGTGCGATTTTGAAGGTATTGGGGAGTTAATTGGTTCAGTGGTCATTAGTTCATTTGTCCTCAGCAATCCATCATCTCAAACTGAAACGCAGTGAAATGGAGAGATCTATCTATCCAGATTTAGCTTCGCTGAGCCTTCGGGTTCTAGACTGCATTGCACCCCGCTCGAAATGACGGTACTTTAAAGTGGGACTAAACAAAAAAGGTGGAAAATTCTGCATCATGCAAAACCTTCCACCTCCTTACCTTCAGCCTTCTACCTTATTTCTTATAGTACTGTTGCGCTTCAGGTAAATATTTTTGGATCTGCGCAATACGGGTTGCATCACTTGGGTGAGTACTCAAAAATTCGGCTGGTTTTTGTGCGCCAGCAGATGCAGCTGACATTCTGTTCCAGAAACTGGTCGCATTTTGTGGATTATATCCGGCCATGGCCATAAAAATCAGGCCCAGACGATCGGCTTCCAACTCCTGGTTGCGGCTGAATTTTAACATTGCAACTGGTGTACCAACTCCATATAATGTATTAAAAATAGATTGCGTTTTAGGGTTTTTAGATAAAGCAACTCCCGCTGCTGCGCCAACACCCTGTGCAACCATTTCCTGCGACATACGCTCAGCTGAGTGACCCGCAATGGCATGCGCAATCTCGTGCCCCATTACTGTTGCTAAACCAGCGTCATCCTGAGTAACAGGCAAAATACCCGTATAAACTACAATCTTGCCTCCTGGCATACACCAGGCATTTTTTTCATTGTTCTGTACCACATTAACTTCCCATTGATAATCAGCAATCAGATTACCGTAGTTATTGCTGTTCATATACGATTTTACAGCGGTAATTAACCTGCTTCCAACCGTTTTCACTTTTAAGGCCTGGGCATTCGAAGCGGGTAAAACAGTAGATTTATTTTCTGTTAAAAAGGTACTATAGGCCTGGAATGCCATTGGCAAAACCTGATCGTTACTAACTAAATCAAATCGACTACGGCCTGTTAAAGGGACGGTAGAACATGAGTTAAATAATAATATTCCAGCAACACTTGCTGTTAAAAATAACTTTTTCATAAACGCGATTTTAAATGATTAGTAATACTTATAGGTTATAGGCAAAGCCGATGATTAAACAGTAAGCCTATAAATAAGTTTTAAAGAAATGTGTTTTGTTAATTAATTAGTTTTCTTCCTAAACAAATACACCTTAGATTCCTTGCCCTTCAGCAATCTTTCGAGATTTTTTTGGTGAGTAACTAAGATTAAAATACAAACGACCATACCATAAAGCACTTCAGATTTGATAGATACCTGAAACAAGAAAACCACACTTAGGGGAAAAGTAAATCCCGCGCAAATGGAGCTTAATGAAACATATTTAGTTAACAGTAATACCACCACAAAAACCAGAACGCAAAGCATAGATGCTTCGAAGTTAACTGCCAAAATCATTCCAAAAAGTGTAGCAACACCTTTACCCCCTCTAAAACCGGCAAAAACAGGGAATAAATGTCCCATTACCGCGGTTACTCCCAAGGCGAGCTGGTAATTGACAAAAACAACTGAATTTTGTGGTCCGGTTACCGACATGCCGATCAGATAGGCCAGATTGGTTGCAGTATAGCCTTTTGCAATATCGATGATCATTACTGCAATTCCGGCTTTTTTGCCCAGTACCCTAAAGGTATTGGTTGCGCCAGCATTGCCACTTCCGTATTCTCTTACATCAACCCCATAAAAGGCCTGACCAAGCCATACAGCTGTTGGTATAGATCCGAAAAGGTAAGCAATTAATAAAGCGCTGAGAGAATAAACCGTAACCATAGCCTACAATGATACAAAAAATAAGCTTTTA
>Ga0157371_10000086_pt1 | contig 146397 bp, 131 predicted proteins | sample C45metaG_FD_113462 | JGI IMG/M metagenome (GOLD analysis project Ga0157371, IMG submission 113462) | Corn rhizosphere microbial communities from Kellogg Biological Station, Michigan, USA - C4-5 metaG | ecosystem: Host-associated > Plants > Roots > Rhizosphere > Soil | place: USA: Michigan...
CGACATGCAGTAAAACCCTCGGTATCCAGTTGATGGCCCGGTGCAACTGCTCCAGGCAAAAGCGGCGTGCATTGTGCCCGAAAAATAGGGTCTACGCCAAGGGCTTCAGTTCAGAGTGACCCATCTCTGGTTGATGAGCAGCTCGATGGGACGGTATTGCGTCTTGTAATTCATTTTTTTGCAGTTCTTGATCCAGTACCCCAGGTAAACCGCTCCGAGGCCTTGGCGCGCAGCCTCGCCGATCTGCCACAAAATGGCGTAGCGCCCCAGTGAGCGGCGCTCTTCGTCAGGATCATAGAAGGTGTAAACGGCAGAAAGCCCGTTGGGCAGCAGGTCGGTCACGGCGACCGCCACCAGCCGCCCGGCAAGGCGAAATTCGTAGAAACGCGAAAACGACAGGTCGCGCACCAGAAAGGTGGAAAACTGGTCGCGACTGGGTGGATACATGTCGCCGTCGGCATGTCGTTGCTGGATGTAGCGTTCATACAGGTCAAAATACTCCTGCACGAAAGCGGGGCGCGCCTCGCTGACTTCCAGATCGGCATTGCGTTTGAGAATGCGTTTCTGCTGGCGACTGGGGCTGAACGTGGCAACCGGAATACGCGCGGGGACGCACGCGTTGCAGCGCTGGCAGTGCGGACGATACAAATGGTCGCCGCTGCGACGAAAACCCATTTCCGACAGGTCGGCGTAGACGTCGGCATCCATGGGCTGGCTGGGGTCCAGGAACAGCGTGGTGGCCTGTTCCTCGGGCAGGTAGCTGCAGGAATGAGGCTGAGTGGCATAAAACTTCAATCGCGCCAACTCGGTCATGGTTGCACCCCGTCAATCAATCAATACCACCAGTGTAAGTCAGCGCCTTGAAACTCGCCTAGCAAACCCAGGTGGCCGTGTTAGGCCGGTCGAGGTGACGACGCAGGTGATCCGCGAATGCCTCCCGCGAAATCGATCGTGCACCCAGGCTCGACAGGTGGGCAGTCTCCATCTGGCAGTCGATCAGTACCACGCCTGCCTGCTTGAGGTGCTCGACCAGTGTGGCGAAGCCTACCTTGGAAGCATTATCGGCGTGACTGAACATGGATTCGCCAAAAAACAGCTGGCCCATTGCCAAGCCGTAGAGCCCGCCGACCAGTTCCTCACCGTCCCAGACCTCGACGGAATGGGCCAGGCCCTGCTCGTGCAGGCGCTGATAGGAAGCCTGCATGGCATCCGTTATCCACGTGCCGTCGCTGTCACGGCGAGGGCCGGCACACGCGCGAATGACCCGACTGAAATCCTCGTCGAAACTGACGCGATAGCGCTGCTGGCGCAAGAGCTTGCGCAGGCTGCGCGACACGTGCAGCTCGTCCGGGAACAACACCGTGCGCGGATCTGGCGACCACCACAGAATCGGCTGGCCCTGCTGATACCAGGGAAAGCAGCCATGTCGATAGGCCTGTACCAGTCGCTCGGCGCTCAGGTCACCGCCGGCGGCGAGCAAGCCGTCAGGTTCACGCAGGGCCTTGATCAGGGGAGGGAACGTCAACTCGTCGCGTTTCAGCCAGGTCAGCATAGGGTTCGGTACAGGGCAGGGGAGGGCGTAGCGGTCAGTATGTTGGGACGCGTGCATCACGTCGAGTCGGTTTTCGCCGTGGCCGGGTGTCAAGGCGTGTCGCAACTCTTTGTCGTACTCGCGGTCAGAGGTGGATTATGCTGCAGATATCTCGCATAAGCCTTTGTCAGCTAACATAATGCGTGGTCCAATTGCAGCACGTTACATAGCCTCGGCTGCGGCATTCTTCATGCAGTCGACGTGCACAGCGGGCCGGCGAACCCTTACAATGCCCACCCTTACGGTTGAATTGCTTCAGCTGCCCGGTAGAGGCAGTATTTTTACAGTCATTTCTCAGATGTGCGCATTCCAGGCGCAGGAATCGAAGCGTTTTGAAAAAAAACACGGCTACACCCGCATCCGCTCCAGTCCCGATCTGGCGCCAGCAGCTGCATTACCGCCTCAAGGAGGGCGCACTGATTGCCATGGCGGCGCTGTGCCTGTACCTGTGGATGGCGCTGCTGACCTACGACCAGGTCGATCCGGGCTGGAGCCATACCAGCAGCAACGCTGACCAGGTACAGAACGCAGCAGGCCGCGCCGGCGCATTCGCTGCCGATATCCTGTTCATGGTGCTGGGGTATTTCGCCTATATCTTCCCGCTATTGCTGGCCGTCAAGACCTGGCAGATCTTCCGCCAGCGCCACGAGCCGTGGCAGTGGAGCGGCTGGCTGTTCTCCTGGCGCTTGATCGGCCTGGTGTTCCTGGTGCTCTCCGGTGCGGCATTGGCGCATATCCATTTCCATTCGGCGACAGGGCTGCCCGCGTCGGCCGGCGGCGCCCTGGGCGAAAGCCTGGGCGATCTGGCCCGCAATGCTCTGAATATCCAGGGCAGCACGCTGATGTTCATCGCCTTGTTCCTGTTCGGCCTGACGGTGTTCACGGATCTGTCCTGGTTCAAGGTCATGGACCTGACCGGCAAGCTGACACTGGACCTGATCGAGCTGTTCCAGGGCGCCACCAGCCGGTGGTGGGCCGAGCGCAATGAGCGCAAGCAGCTGGTGGCCCAATTGCGCGAGGTGGATGACCCGCAACAGCCTGTACCGCGCGCCAGCGAAGCACGCGAGTCGATCAAGGCCAGGTCGGCGCGTACCGAGCCCCCCGTGCAGCGCACCGAACCCACGGTCCAGCGCGCGCCGGTTCCCGTGCAACCATTGGCGCAGGCGGACAACGGTCCGCGTCAGGGCGGTGTCAGTGCACCGGTCATCATGCCTTCGCCCGCCATGACCAAGCCTGCCGAGCCCAGCAAGCGTGCTCTCCAGGAAAAGCAGGCGCCACTGTTCATCGACAGCGCCGTGCAGGGAACGCTGCCGCCCATTTCGATCCTGGACCCGGCCGAAATCAAGAAGGTCAGTTATTCCGAGGAATCGCTGGCCGGTGTGGGGCAACTGCTCGAAATCAAGCTCAAGGAGTTCGGCGTCGAAGTCACGGTCGACTCGATTCACCCAGGTCCAGTCATCACCCGCTATGAAATCCAGCCGGCGGCCGGGGTCAAGGTCAGTCGCATCTCCAACCTGGCCAAGGACCTCGCGCGCTCACTGGCGGTGTTGAGCGTGCGCGTGGTCGAAGTGATCCCTGGCAAGACCACGGTGGGTATCGAGATCCCCAACGAGGATCGGCAGATCGTGCGCTTTTCCGAAGTGCTGTCCTCGACCCAATACGATGACGCGAAGTCGCCGGTGACCCTGGCGCTGGGGCATGACATTGGTGGCAAGCCGGTCATCACCGACCTGGCGAAGATGCCCCATCTGCTGGTGGCAGGGACCACGGGTTCCGGTAAGTCGGTGGGCGTGAACGCCATGATCCTGTCGATCCTGTTCAAGTCCAGCCCCGAAGACGCCAAGCTGATCATGATCGACCCGAAGATGCTCGAACTGTCGATCTACGAAGGCATCCCGCACTTGCTGTGCCCTGTCGTCACCGACATGAAAGACGCGGCCAACGCCTTGCGCTGGAGCGTGGCGGAGATGGAGCGGCGCTACAAGCTGATGGCGGCGATGGGGGTGCGAAACCTGGCCGGATTCAACCGCAAGGTCAAGGACGCAGAGGAAGCGGGTACGCCGCTGACCGACCCGCTGTATCGTCGCGAAAGCATGGAGGACGAGGCGCCGCTGATCAAAACGCTGCCGACGATCGTGGTCGTGGTGGACGAATTTGCCGACATGATGATGATCGTGGGCAAGAAGGTCGAGGAGTTGATCGCTCGAATCGCTCAGAAAGCCCGGGCTGCTGGCATTCACCTGATCCTGGCGACACAGCGCCCGTCGGTGGATGTCATCACCGGCCTGATCAAGGCGAACATTCCGACCCGAATGGCGTTTCAGGTCTCCAGCAAGATCGACTCGCGCACCATCATCGATCAGGGCGGCGCCGAGCAGTTGCTTGGCCACGGTGACATGCTGTACATGCCACCGGGTACCAGCCTGCCGATCCGCGTGCATGGCGCCTTCGTTTCCGATGACGAAGTCCACCGGGTGGTCGAGGCATGGAAGCTGCGCGGCGTGCCGAACTATAACGAAGACATCCTGGCTGGCGTCGAAGAACCCGGCAGCGGTTTCGACAGTGGCGGCGGTGGGGAAGGCGGTGACGACAGCGAAAGCGATGCGCTTTATGACGAAGCCGTGAATTTCGTTCTCGAGAGCCGACGCGCGTCGATTTCAGCCGTGCAACGCAAGCTCAAGATCGGCTACAACCGCGCCGCACGGATGATCGAAGCCATGGAGATGGCCGGCGTGGTCACTCCGATGAATACCAACGGCTCCCGTGAAGTACTGGCGCCGGGCCCAATGCGCGACTGACCCGTCGCGCTTTCAACTTTCCAAGAGGATTACCATGCGCCTTATCCGCATGTTGTTGGTTTCCGCGCTGGCGCTGTCTTCGGTGGCGGCCCAGGCCGATCAGAAAGATGTCGCCCGCCTGACCCAGTTGCTGGAAAAGTCACAGACCCTGACCGGGCGTTTTTCGCAACTCACCCTGGACGGCAGCGGCACTCAGCTTCAGGAAACCACCGGGGAGATGGCCCTGCAGCGCCCGGGCCTGTTCAACTGGCACACCGACGCGCCTCAGGAACAATTGATGGTCTCGGATGGCAAAAAGGTTTCGCTCTGGGACCCCGATCTCGAACAAGTCACGATCAAGACCCTCGACCAGCGACTGACCCAGACGCCTGCCCTGTTGCTTTCGGGTGACGTTTCGAAAATCAGCCAGAGCTTCGACATCAGTGCCAAGGAAGCCGGTGACGTGATCGACTTCGTGCTCAAGCCCAAGACGCGCGATACACTGTTCGACTCCTTGCGGTTGTCGTTTCGCCGCGGCCTGATCAACGACATGCAGTTGATCGACGGTGTCGGCCAGCGCACCAATATCCTGTTCACGGGCGTCAAGGCCAACGAGCCGGTGCCCGCCGGGAAATTCAAGTTCGACATTCCCGCCGGTGCCGATGTCATCCAGGAATAAGCGCCACGACCGCGTTTCAAGGTAAACCATGGATCTGTTTCGCACTGACCCGATAGCCCAGCCACTGGCGGCGCGCCTGCGCGCCACCACTCTGGACGAGTACGTCGGTCAGGAGCATCTGCTGGCGCGCGGCAAGCCGCTGCGTGAAGCGCTGGAGCAGGGCGCGTTGCATTCGATGATCTTCTGGGGCCCCCCAGGTGTCGGCAAGACGACCCTGGCGCGGCTATTGGCCAAGGTCTCCGATGCCCACTTCGAAACGGTGTCGGCGGTGCTGGCCGGGGTCAAGGAAATTCGCCAGGCGGTCGAGGTGGCCAAGCAGCAAGCCGGTCAGTATGGCCGGCGCACCATCCTGTTCGTCGATGAGGTGCACCGTTTCAACAAGTCGCAGCAGGATGCCTTCCTGCCGTACGTCGAGGACGGCACGCTGATTTTCATTGGTGCTACCACCGAAAACCCGTCTTTCGAGCTGAACAATGCACTGCTCTCGCGCGCCCGCGTCTATGTGCTCAAGAGCCTCGACGAAGCCGCCATGCGCCGCCTCGTCGATCGCGCCCTTAACGAGGAGCGCGGCCTGGGCGGCCGTCACCTGCGCCTGGGCGACGAGGGTTTTCAGATGTTGCTCAGCGCTGCCGACGGAGATGGGCGGCGCGTGCTCAATCTGCTCGAGAACGCATCGGACCTGGCCGAAGATGGCGAGGAAATCGGTACCGAGCTGCTGCAAAGCCTGCTCGGCGATACGCGGCGCCGTTTCGACAAAGGCGGTGAAGCGTTCTATGACCAGATCTCGGCCCTGCACAAATCGATTCGCGGTTCCGATCCGGACGCTGCCCTCTACTGGTTCGCGCGCATGCTCGACGGCGGTTGCGACCCCCTGTACCTGGCGCGGCGCGTCGTACGCATGGCCAGCGAGGACATCGGCAATGCCGACCCGCGCGCCTTGAGCCTGTGCCTGTCGGCGTGGGATGTGCAAGAGCGGCTGGGCAGCCCGGAAGGCGAGTTGGCGGTGGCCCAGGCGATCGTCTATCTGGCCTGCGCGCCGAAAAGCAACGCCGTGTACATGGGGTTCAAGGCGGCGATGCGCGAAGCGGCGGAGCACGGCTCGCTGGAAGTGCCGCTGCACCTGCGCAACGCGCCGACCAAGCTGATGAAGCAATTGGGTTATGGCGATGAGTACCGCTATGCCCATGACGAGCCGGAAGCCTATGCAGCCGGCGAGGATTACTTTCCAGAGGCGCTGGAGCCGCGTCAGTATTACCAGCCGGTGCCCCGGGGTCTGGAACTGAAGATCCGCGAGAAGCTTCAGCACCTGTCCAGTCTCGACGCCAAGAGCCCGCGACAACGGAGAAAACCGTGATTGCGCTGATCGCTTCGGTAACCGTAGGGGGCATTGTCGGCACCCTGGCCCGTTTCGCGACGGCCACTTGGGTCAACGCCAACTGGCCACGGCACTTTTATACCGGTACGCTGGCCGTCAATATCGTCGGCTGCCTGATCATTGGTCTGCTCTACGGCCTGTTTCTGATTCGCCCGGAAGTGCCCGTGGAAATACGTTCCGGCCTGATCGTCGGCTTTGTCGGCGGCCTGACCACGTTTTCATCTTTTTCCCTGGACACCCTGCGCCTGCTCGAGAACGGCCAGGTCGCCACCGCCCTGGGCTATGCAGCCCTGAGTGTGGTGGGCGGCCTGCTCGCGACCTGGGCCGGGTTGTCCCTGACCAAACTCATCTAGACGAGAGAACGACATGCTCGATTCCAAACTGTTACGTGGCCAGCTTCAGGACGTAGCGGACCGCCTCGCCAGTCGTGGTTACAGCCTCGACGTGGCCCGCATCGAGGCGCTGGAAGCTCAGCGCAAGACCGTGCAGACCCGCACCGAGCAACTGCAGGCCGAGCGTAATGCGCGCTCCAAGTCCATTGGCCAGGCCAAGCAGCGGGGCGAGGATATTGCGCCGCTGATGGCCGACGTCGAGCGCATGGGCGATGAGCTGGGCCGTGGCAAGGTCGAGCTGGACGAGATCCAGGCCGAGCTCGACGCCATCGCGCTGGGCATTCCTAACCTGCCGCATGAGTCGGTTCCGGTGGGCGAAGACGAGGACGGCAACGTCGAGGTTCGCCGCTGGGGCACGCCGGCGAGCTTCGATTTCACGGTGCAGGACCATGTCGCTTTGGGCGAGAAGTTTGGCTGGCTGGATTTCGAAACCGCCGCCAAGCTGTCCGGCGCCCGGTTTGCGCTGCTGCGCGGACCCATTGCGCGACTGCACCGGGCGCTGGCCCAGTTCATGATCAACCTGCACGTGACCGAGCACGGCTATGAAGAAGCCTACACGCCGTACCTGGTGCAGGCGCCGGCGCTGCAGGGCACCGGCCAGTTGCCCAAGTTCGAGGACGACCTGTTCAAGATCAGCCGCGAGGGCGAGGCGGACCTCTACCTGATTCCAACGGCCGAAGTGTCGCTGACCAACATCGTGGCCGGGCAGATCGTCGATGCCAAACAGTTGCCGTTGAAGTTCGTCGCGCACACCCCGTGCTTTCGCAGTGAGGCCGGTGCTTCTGGCCGCGATACCCGCGGCATGATTCGCCAGCATCAGTTCGACAAGGTCGAGATGGTCCAGATCGTCGAGCCCTCGCAGTCGATGCAAGCCCTGGAAAGTCTCACCGCCAACGCCGAACGCGTGCTGCAGGCGCTGGAGCTGCCTTATCGAGTGCTGGCCCTGTGCACCGGCGACATGGGCTTCAGCGCAGTGAAAACCTACGACCTGGAGGTCTGGATCCCCAGCCAGGACAAATACCGCGAGATTTCCTCATGCTCCAACACGGGCGATTTCCAGGCACGTCGCATGCAGGCGCGCTGGCGCAACCCGGAAACCGGCAAGCCCGAACTGGTCCACACCCTCAACGGTTCGGGCCTGGCCGTGGGTCGCACCCTGGTCGCCGTGTTGGAGAACTACCAACAAGCCGACGGCTCCGTGCGAGTGCCTGAAGTGCTCAGGCCCTACATGGGCGGAATCGAGGTCATCGGCTGAATGGAATTCCTACCGCTGTTCCACAATCTGCGCGGTAGCCCGGTCCTGGTGGTCGGCGGCGGGGAAATCGCCCTGCGCAAATCGCGCCTGCTGGCCGAGGCCGGGGCGCGGCTGCGTGTGGTCGCGCCACAGATCGAGGCTGAACTGGCCGGATTGGTGCAGACCAGCGGTGGGGAATGCCGGGTGCGCGGCTACCAGGTGGACGATCTGCAGGATTGCCAACTGGTCATCGCCGCCACCGACGATCATGCCTTGAATGCCCAGGTCTCGGCGGACGCGCGGCAGCGTTGCGTGCCGGTCAACGTGGTCGATGCGCCCGCCCTGTGCAGTGTGATCTTTCCCGCCATCGTCGATCGTTCGCCGCTGGTGGTGGCCGTCTCCAGTGGGGGCGATGCGCCCGTACTGGCCCGCTTGATCCGCGCCAAGCTCGAGACGTGGATTCCTTCTACCTATGGCGAACTGGCGGGGCTGGCTGCGCGTTTTCGCCAGCAGGTCAAGCATCTGTACCCCAACGTGCAGCAGCGTCGAGCCTTCTGGGAAGAGGTGTTCCAGGGGCCGATCGCTGACCGCCAACTGGCAGGTCAGGGGGCAGAGGCCGAACGGCTTCTGCAAGCCAAGGTCGATGGCGAGCCGCCGCATGCGCCGGGTGAGGTCTACCTGGTGGGCGCCGGGCCGGGCGATCCGGACCTGCTGACCTTCCGCGCCCTGCGCCTGATGCAGCAGGCCGACGTGGTGCTGTATGACCGCCTGGTGGCGCCGACCATCCTCGATTTGTGTCGCCGCGACGCCGAACGTATCTACGTGGGCAAGCGCCGGGCCGAGCACGCGGTGCCGCAGGACCAGATCAATCAGCAATTGGTCAATCTTGCCAAGCAGGGCAAGCGTGTACTGCGGCTCAAAGGCGGAGACCCGTTCATCTTCGGCCGTGGTGGTGAAGAGATCGAAGAGCTGGCGGCACACGGTATCCCATTTCAGGTGGTGCCAGGCATCACCGCAGCCAGTGGCTGTTCGTCCTATGCCGGTATTCCGCTGACCCACCGCGACTATGCCCAGTCGGTGCGTTTCGTCACCGGCCATCTCAAGGATGGCAGCAGTGACCTGCCGTGGACCGATCTGGTGTCCCCGGCACAGACCCTGGTGTTTTATATGGGCCTGGTCGGGTTGCCGGTGATCTGCCGCGAACTGATTCGTCATGGGCGCGCGGCCGACACGCCTGCTGCCTTGATCCAGCAGGGTACGACGGTCAATCAGCGAGTCTTTACCGGCACCCTGGCCGATCTGCCCAGGTTGGTTGCCGAGCATGAAGTGCATGCACCCACCCTGGTGATCGTGGGTGAGGTGGTGAAATTGCGCGACAAATTGAAATGGTTCGAAGGCGCGCAACAGGGCGTCTGATCGATTCGCAAAGGGGCGCCGCGCTGGCGCCACGCGTCGTTGCCAAACGCAGGTTCGCAGGATCTTTCAGCAAGTGCCACTATCAAGATGGCACCGCAAGGGACTATGCTGGTGACACATATTAGCCGTCCGGGATCCATGTGCCTAACGTATGAAAATTGACGATATCGACGCTTTTGTAGCGGTTATCCGCTGTCAGTCCATCAGTCATGCTGCCGAGTCACTGCAATTGACCCAGCCGGCGATTACCCGCCGCGTGCAGAATTTCGAGCAGGCCCTGGGCCTGGAGTTGTTCGACCGCAATACCAAGCCGCTCAAGCCTACGCTGATGGGCACGCAGGTGTACGAGCAGTGCCGGGTCATCCTGCGTGAAATGGATGCGTTGCGCGAGATGGTCGCCACTGATACGCCGCCCAGTGGCGTATTGCGTGTCGGCGTACCGCAGTCCATCGGCGATGTCGTTCTGCTCGAAGCGCTCAAGCATCTGCAGGACACCTTTCCAGGCTTGCGTGCGCAGGTGACCACCGGCTGGGGGAGCCACTTGGTGGGGCGCATCGAGAAGGGCGAGCTGGACGCGGCCGCCGCTCTGTTTCCGGCCGGCAAGATATTTCCAGACAACATCATCGGCCAGTCACTGGGCAAGACCGAGCTGGTGGTGGTGTGCGCGGCGGCCGACGTGCCGAAAAAGAATGGCAAGCTGGCCGATCACTACGAGCGTGGCTGGATTCTGAATCCCGACGGTTGCGGGTTTCGTGCCGGGTTGTATCGAACCCTCAGCGACCAGGGCCTGCGCCTGAAGGTCAACATGGAGACGTTCGGCACCGACTTGCAATTGGGGCTCGTGGCGGAAGGCATGGGCCTGGGCCTGGTACCACGCGAGCTGTTCGTGCGCAGCGTCCATCGCGATCGCCTGGCGGTGGTGCCGCTGAAGGATTTCAACCCGGTGATGGACATCTGGCTGGTTTATCCCCGATTCCTCGGTAACCTGCAGGCGCCGGTGCATGTGTTCGGCGAACGCGTTGCCAAGGCCTTGCAGTCCCGATAGCCGAGCGGCGGCCGGATATTTATTTTCCGCATGTTTCATTTTCATGTCCGCTCGGGCGTACGGTGGTGAGTTGACCATACTGCGAGGGAGTTCATAAAAGGTGAAATGCCCTACGGGGCCTTTTACCGAAACTGACACCCTTGCCGGAGCCTCGCCATGCCCAGTCGTCGCCATTTCTTGCAAAGCAGTTCCCTACTCGCCGCCGTGGCGGCGCTAGGGCCGTTATTGCCATCGTCGGTGTGGGCGGCAGAGGGGTTGTTGCAACGCCAGATTCCCAGCTCTGGCGAATCACTTCCGGTCATCGGGCTGGGTACCTCGCGCACGTTCAACGTGAGTCTCGATGCGCCGGACATGGTCACGTTGCAGGAGGTCATGGCAGCCTTTATGGGCGGTGGTGGTCGCTTGATCGATACGGCGCCCAGCTACGGCGATTCACAAGCGATGACCGGGGAATTGGTCAGGCGGTTGCAGGTCCGCGATCGGGTGTTTCTGGCCACCAAGGTGTCCGCCACGGGGCGCGACGCCGGCCTGCGGCAAATCGAAACGGCGTTCAAGCAGTTGCAGAGCGAGCGCATTGATCTGATCCAGGTGCACAATCTGCAAGACACCCGCACGCAACTGGCGCTGCTGCGTGAGCTGAAGGCCCAGGGCCGTATTCGCTACATCGGTGTGACTCACTACCGCGAGCCGGCGCACGATGACCTGCTGGAGGTGCTCAAGCGCGAGCCCGTCGACTTCGTCCAGTTCAACTACTCGGTGGGGGCGCGCAATGCGGAAAAACGCCTGTTACCGTTTTGTGCCGACAAGGGTATCGCCACGCTCATCAATCGGACTTATCAGGCGGGCGAACTGTTCGCCAGGGTCAAGGGCAAAGAGCTGCCCGCATGGGCCCGGGAAGAGCTCGACGCCAGTTCATGGGCACAACTGATGCTTAAATTCGTGATTGCCGACCCCGCTGTAACGGCGGTCATTCCAGCCACTTCTCAACCGCGTTACATGCTCGACAATCTGCTCGCCGGGCATGGCCGCCTGCCCGATGCCGCTCAGCGCGAGCGAATCGCGCAAGCCTTCGCATGACCCAGGCAAACCGGCCCATGGCGGGCGCGCTGCAGCGCGCCATCAATGCCGAGCGGGACGAGTTGTTACCGGCGGTGGCTGGCTTTTGCCTGTTCCTGTGCCTGTTCAGTGGCTACTTCATGCTGCGGCCGATCCGCGAGGCCATGGGCATCCAGGCCGGCGTCGACAACCTGCAATGGTTATTCACGGCCACGTTCGTGGTCATGTTGCTGGCCGTTCCACTCTTCGGCTGGCTCAACTCCAGGGTCGCGCGCCTCCACTTCATCGACTGGGTGTTCGGGTTTTTCGGCGTGCATTTGCTGATATTCGCCTTCGCGTTCTATCGGTTCGGCGATGCGATCAGCCTGGCGCGCGTGTTTTATGTCTGGATCTCGGTTTATAACCTGTTCGTGGTGTCGGTCGCCTGGAGCCTGATGGCCGACGTATTCGACGGTCCGCAGGCCAAACGCCTGTTCGCCTTCATTGCCGCCGGCGCCAGCGTGGGCGGCTTGCTTGGCCCGGCACTCAGCGCTGTGTTGGTGGGCTGGGTCGAGGCGGGCGGTCTGGCGCTACTGGCGGCGGTGCTGCTGGCCGTGGCGCTGGCACTCAAGCATTACCTGATGGCCTGGCGTGAAGTCGGCGGTGCAGGGCGCGCAGGTGCGGCACCGGCGCAAAGCCCACGGCAGCCCGTGGCCGGTAATCCCTTCAGCGGTCTGACCCGGGTACTGCGCTCGCCCTACCTGTTGGCAGTCTGTGCCTTTGTACTGTTGTTGGCCACGGTCACCACCTTTCTGTACTTCGAACAGGCACGGCTGGTTGCCGAGTTGTTTCCGGATCGTCAGCAGCAAGTGCGGGTGTTCGCCATCATCGACGTGATCGTTCAGGCAGGCGCGCTGCTCGCGCAACTGTTCGTGACCGGTCGGGTCGCCCAGCGCTATGGCGTGCGCACCTTGCTGGCGATCGTGCCGGCCCTGGTGTGCCTGGGGTTCATCGGCCTGGCCATGGCGCCGACCTTCGCCGTGCTGGCGGGGCTGATGATTGTGCGGCGGGTGGGCGAGTACGCGTTCGTGCGACCGGGCCGGGAGATGCTGTTCGCGCCATTGGACGCCGAAACCAAATACAAGGCTAAAAACTTCATCGACACGGTGGTGTATCGCGCAGGCGACGCCATGAGCGGCTGGGCCAAAAGCCTGCTCGATCTGCTCGGTCAGGGGGTATTGGCAGCGGCGCTGGTGGGCGCCGTTTGTGCGGCGGTATGGGGGCTGCTGGGCTGGTATCTGGGCCGGCGGGCTGACCGCGAAGATCAGACGCGCCGGCAGTGATCGGGCGTCAGGCCACTCGCGACTGGCGTTGAGCGATCAACTCGCGCGTCAGTGGAATGAGCTTTTTGCCATAGTCGATCGCATCCTCCAACGGATCGAAGCCGCGGATCAGGAAGGTGGTGATGCCCAGGTCGTAGTAATCGAGCAGCGCGTCGGCCACCTGCTCCGGGGTGCCGACCAGCGACGTGGAGTTGCCCTGGGCGCCGAGCAGGCCGGCGATTCCGGTCCACAGCCGCTTGTCCAGGCGTGAACCTTGTGCGGCCGCGGCCAGCAGGCGGCGCGAGCCCTCGTTGGGTGGCTCGCGTCGCACGAAGCCGCGGCTTTCAGCCAGTGCCGTGGCTTTGGCCAGGATACCCTCGGCGCGGGCCCAGGCTTTTTCCTCGGTGTCGGCCAGAATGGGCCGCAGCGACAGGCTGAACCGAATCTTGCGGCCGTGCTTGGCCGCTTCTGCACGCACTTGGGTCACAATGTCGCGTACTTGCTCGTAGGTTTCGCCCCACAGCGCGTAGACATCGGCATGTTTACCGGCGACGGCGATGGCCGCCGCCGACGAACCTCCGAAATACAACGGAATGGGGGAGGCGGATCGAATCGCCGAGTGGGCGCCTTCGACCTGATAATACTCGCCGGCGAAATCGAACGGCTGCTCGCTGTGCCATTCCTGACGCAGCACCTGCAGGTACTCGTCGGTCCGCGCATACCGCTGATCTTTGTCGATCCAGCTGCCGTCGGCACGCAGTTCCTTGTCGTCACCGCCGGTGATGATGTGCACGGCGGTGCGTCCGCCATTGAAAATGTCCAGGGTGGTGAATTGTCGAGCAGCCACGGTAGGGGCGATGAAACCAGGGCGATGAGCGATCAGGAACTGCAACTTGCGGGTCACGCTGGCAGCGTGGGCGGCAATGAACGCGCTGTCCGGACTGTTGGAATGGTACGCCACCAGCGCGCGGTCGAAACCGGCCTCTTCATGCGCCTTGGCGACTTTCTCGACATAGTCCGGCTGTAGCGCAGGGCCGCTCGCGGGATGAATTTCCGACGCATGATGGCCGCCGATATAGCCAATGAATTCGATGCTCATAGCCGATTCCTGTCTTTTCAAGTCTGGGAGAGTGCCGCCGGAGCGTGTGCGGCCAGCGCTGAGTTAGAACTTAAAGGCAATGGAATCGGATGGGAAAGGCTTTTTGGTTCTAAGCTAATATCATGAAGATGCATTTATAAATAATTTAATCATTATTAAAGTGCATGATAAATCCAGTGAAGTGGTCAGTCGCCGACGGCGGCGGCTGCCTCCAGCAACTCGCGGGTGTAGGGGTGCGTCGGGTTGGCAAACAGCTCGGCCGTGCGCCCGTGCTCCACCACTCGACCTTCCTTGATCACAATGACGTCGTGCGCCAACGCCCTGACCACGGCCAGGTCATGGCTGATGAACAGATACGTCAGGCCATGACGCACCTGCAAGTCACGCAGCAACTCCACGACCTGCTTTTGCACCGTGCGGTCGAGTGCCGAGGTGGGTTCGTCCAGCAGAATCAAGGCGGGCTTGAGCACCAGTGCTCGAGCGATGGCAATGCGTTGGCGCTGTCCGCCGGAAAATTCGTGGGGATAGCGATGACGATTGGCCGGGTCCAGGCCCACTTCCCGCAACGCCTGGATGACCTGCTCTTGGCAGGCCTGGGCGCTTTTCTGGCTGTGCACCTCCAAGCCCTCGCTGATGATCTGTGCGACCGACATGCGCGGGCTGAGGCTGCCGAACGGGTCCTGAAAGACCACCTGCATCTGCTTGCGCCAGGGCCGCATCTGCTTCGGTGTCAGGCCGTCCAGGGACTGGCCGGCGAAGGCAATGCGGCCCTCGGATTCGATCAGGCGCAGGATCGCCTGGCCGAGGGTCGACTTGCCCGATCCCGACTCGCCAACGATGCCCAGGGTCTTGCCGCGCTGCAGGGTGAAACCGACGCCGTCGACAGCCTTGACGTACTCCCGGGGTTTGCGCAGCAAGCCACCCCCGAGCGGGAACCAGACCTTGAGCTGATCGACCTCCAGCAACACCTCTTGGGTGCCGGTGGCAGGCGCATCGCCCTGGGGCTCGGCGTCGAGCAGCAGTCGGCTGTAGGGATGCGCCGGGGCGCGGAACAACTGTTCGCAGGGTGCCTGCTCGACGATTTCGCCACCACGCATGACGCACACACGCTGGGCGATCTTGCGCACCAGGTTGAGATCGTGGCTGATCAACAGCAAGGCCATGCCCAGGCGTTGTTGCAACGACTGGAGCAGGCGCAGAATGCGCCGCTGCACAGTGACATCGAGCGCAGTGGTGGGCTCGTCGGCGATCAGCAACTCCGGTTCGCAGGCCAGCGCCATGGCGATCATCACACGCTGGCGTTGGCCGCCTGACAACTGGTGCGGGTAGGCGGATAGCCGGCGTGCAGGCTGGTCGATGCCGACCAGGGCCAGCAGCTCGATGACCCGCGCCTGGGCGGCCTTGCCCGTCAGGCCCTTGTGCACCAGCAGGGTTTCGCCGATCTGCTTGTGCACCGTGTGCAGCGGGTTGAGCGAGCTCATCGGTTCCTGAAAGATCATCGCAATGCGATTGCCACGTACCTGGCGCAGGGTCTGCACACCGGCGCCCTGCAGTTGCAGGTCGCGGTAGCGAATGCTGCCGCTGCTCTGGCAGCCCGAGAGGGGCAGCAGTTGCAGGATCGCGTGGGCGGTCACGGATTTGCCCGAGCCGGATTCGCCCACCAGCGCCACGCATTCGCCCTTGGCGATCTGCAGGTCGATATGGCGCACGGCAATCTGGCCGTTGAAGGCGACGCTCAAATCACGGATATCGATCAGCGGGTCGGTCATGGAATGTCTTGCCTCAGGCTCGCGGATCGAACGCATCGCGCACGGCTTCGCCGATGAAAACCAACAGCGTCAGCAGCAACGCCAGGGTGAAGAAAGCGGTGAACCCTAGCCAGGGCGCTTCCAGGTGTTGCTTGCCCTGGGCGATCAACTCGCCCAGTGACGCGCTGCCTGCGGGCATGCCGAACCCCAGGAAGTCCAGGGCCGTCAGGGTCGATATGGCGCCCGTCAGAATGAACGGCAGGAAGCTCAGGGTCGCGTTCATGGCATTGGGCAGGATGTGCCGAAAGATGATCGTACGATCCGACAGGCCCAGGGCCCGCGCCGCCTTGACGTACTCCAGGTTGCGCCCCCGCAGGAACTCGGCGCGCACCACGTCCACCAGGGCCAGCCAGGAAAACAGCGACATGATGCCCAGCAGCCACCAGAAGTTGGGTTCGACGAAGCCTGACAGGATGATCAGCAGATACAGCACCGGCAACCCCGACCATACCTCCAGCAGGCGTTGCCCGAGCAAGTCCGCCCAGCCGCCGTAATAGCCTTGCAAGGCACCGGCGGCGATGCCGATCACCGAGCTGATGAAGGTCAGGGCCAGGGCGAACAGAATGGACACCCGCGCACCGAAGATGACTCGCGCAAGCACGTCGCGCGACTGATCGTCGGTGCCCAGCCAGTTGACCGACGAGGGCGGGCTGGGAGCGGGTTGGGTCAGGTCATAGTTCGGTGTGTCGGCACTGAACGCAATCGGCGGGAATAGCATCCAGCCACCCTTGGCCTGGATCAACTGGCGTACATAGTCGCTGCGGTAGTCGGCCTGGAACGGCAATTGTCCCCCGAAGGCCTGTTCGGTATGCCGGGCGACCACCGGGAAATACCACTGGCCGTCGTATTGAACCACCAGCGGCTTGTCGTTGGCGATCAGTTCGCCCACCAGCGTGAGGGCGAACAACCCGAGGAACAACCACAGCGACCACCAGCCGCGGCGATTGCGTTTGAAACGATCCAGGCGGCGACGGGTGAGCGGCGACAGCGCAGGCATCAGACGGCCCTCGCATTGAAATCGATGCGAGGGTCGACCAGGGTGTAGCACACGTCGCCCAGCAATTTGATCAACAGCCCGAACAGGGTGAAGATAAACAGCGAACCGAACACCACCGGGTAGTCCCGGGCCACGGCGGCTTCGTAGCTCAGGCGGCCCAGGCCGTCGAGGGAGAAAATCACCTCGATCAGCAGCGAGCCCGCGAAAAATACGCTGACCAACGCCTGGGGCAATCCGGCCACCACCAGCAGCATCGCGTTGCGCAGTACATGCCCGTACAGCACCCGGCGTTCGCTGAGGCCCTTGGCCCGTGCAGTCACCACGTACTGGCGGGTGATTTCGTTGAGGAAGGCGTTCTTGGTCAGAATAGTCAATGTCGCGAAGCCGCCGATGACCAGTGACGTCACCGGCAGCACCAGGTGCCAGAAGTAATCGGTTATTTTGCCGGCCAGGCTCAATTCATCGAAGTTGTCCGACACCAGGCCGCGCACCGGAAACCAGTTCAGCGACGTGCCGCCGGCGAACAGCACAATCAGCAATAGGGCGAACAGAAAGGCCGGCATGGCGTAGCCAATGATGATTGCCGTGCTGCTCCAGACATCGAAGGCCGAGCCATGGCGCACTGCCTTGCGGATGCCCAGGGGAATCGACACCAGGTAGGTGATCAGCGTCGCCCACAGCCCCAGCGAGAGCGTGACCGGCATTTTTTCCAGGATCAGGTCCGTCACCTTGGCGCCGCGGAAGAAACTGTTGCCGAAATCCAGCACGGCATACTGGCGGATCATCAGCCACAGGCGTTCCGGGGCCGATTTGTCGAATCCGTACTGGCGCTCGATGTCCGCAATCAACTTCGGGTCCAGGCCGCGACTCGCCCGAGAGCTGCCCTGCACGTTGTCGCCACCGCCGGCCCCGACGCCCACCGAGCCGATGCCCTGCAAGCGGGCAATGGCCTGTTCCACCGGCCCCCCGGGGGCCGATTGGACGATGGCGAAGTTGACCACCAGAATGATCAGCAGGGTCGGGATGATCAGCAGCAGGCGCCGCAGCGTATAGCCCAGCATCAGTGCACCTCGCCACGGGTCTTGAGGGCCTGCATCTGCTCGTTGGTCAGCGCAGTGGGGCTGACCTCCCACCAGCTTTCGAGCGCTTCATCGTTGCTGGCTTGTACCCCAGGTATACCGAAGCGGTTCCACCAGACGGTCGATGTCCCCGGCGGGTAGTAATTGGGGATCCAGTAATAATTCCACTGCATCACCCGGTCCAGGGCATGGGCATAACGCACCATCTGCGCCTGGGTATCGGCCCTCACCAGGCCCGCGATCAACTGATCCACCGCCGGGTCCTTGAGCACCATATAGTTGTTGGAGCCCGGATCGTTGGCGCCTTGCGAACCGAAGTAGCTGTACAGCTCGATACCAGGGGACGGTGATACCGGGAAGCCGGTGACGATCATGTCGTAGTCCCGGCTCATCACTCGATTGACGTATTGCGAGGCGTCGATGCGACGGATTTCCAGGGTGATACCGATTTGTGCCAGGCTGCGCTTCCAGGGCAGTAACAAACGCTCCATTCCGGCCTGCCCATTGAGGAACGTGAAACTCAGGGGTTCGCCTGCGGCGTTGACCAACCGGTCGCCCTCGGCGCGCCAGCCCGCCTGTTCGAGCAGGGCCAGGGCTTGCAGTTGCTTGTCGCGAATGTTACCGCTGGCATCGGTCTTCGGCGCCTCGAACACCTGCGTGAAGACTTCGTCGGGGATTTTTCCGCGCAGCGGTTCGAGAATCTTCAGTTCCTGAGCATCGGGTAGCTCGCGGGCCGCCAGTGGGCTGTTGGAGAAGAAGCTCTGCTGGCGCAGATACAGGTTGCGCATCATCTGCCGATTGCTCCATTCGAAGTCCCACAACAAGGCCAGCGCCTGGCGCACCCTGCGGTCCTGGAACAGCGGGCGCTGCAAATTGAACACGAAGCCTTGTGCGGCCTGCAGGCTGGCCTTGGCCAGGTGCGCGCGCTGCAGGCGGCCGTCATCGAGCTGCGGGCCGTTATAGCCGATCGTGTAGGCGGTCGCCGAAAACTCGCGATTGTAGTCGTAGGCGCCGCCGCGCAGGACCTGGCGGGCCACTTCGGTGTCGCCGAAGAACTCCACGCCGAGTCGGTCGAAGTTGTACAGGCCGCGGCTCTGTGGCAGGTCGCGGCCCCACCAGTTCGGGTCGCGAACGAACGTGATACTACGGCCGTTATCGACTTTACCGACCCGATAAGGGCCATTGCCCAGCGGCGCTTCGAAGCCGCCGCCATTGGCGAAGTCACGGGTTTTCCACCAGTGCTCCGGCAGCACCGGCAGGCTGGCGAGGTCCAGGGGCAACGTACGGTTTTCATTGCTGCTGAAGTCGAACCGGATCACGCCGGGCGACTCGACCTCGACGTGCTTCACGTCAGCGAACTGCGTGCGGTAGCGCAGGCTGCCCTGGCTCATCAACAGCTGGTAGGTGTAAAGCACATCTTCGGCTCGAACAGGCACACCGTCAGCGAAACGGGCCTTGGGATTGAGGTAGAAACGCAGCCACAGGCCATCTGGCGCACGCTCGATGGACTGGGCGACCAGTCCGTAGACTGTGTAGGGTTCATCGAGCGAGCGGATCGCCAGCGGTGAGTACACCCAGCCATCGATCTGGCTGACGCCGGTCCCCTTGTCGATATAGGGCATAAGGTGGTCGAACTGGCCGATTTCGATGGCCGAGCGCTTGAGCGTGCCGCCTTTGGGGGCTTGCGGGTTCACATAGTCGAAGTGAGTGAAGTCAGCCGCGTATTTGGCAGGCTCGCCATACACGGTCAAAGCATGCTGGGGGGCAGCGTGGGTCAGCGGAACGAGCAGCAACTGGGCAGTCAGTACAAGTGAAGATAAACCCGCGCGCATGCCGCAGCCTTCGATTCGTTTGAGGTGGACAAAGCCTAACACCTTGACGGACTGGATAGGCAAGAAGCAAACGGCCCGCCAGATGGCGGGCCGTTTTCATACCGCCAGGATCAGTCCTGACGGCTGGTCACTTCGAGCAGGTGATAACCGAACTGGGTCTTCACCGGGCCCTGCACGACGTTGATCGGCGCGCTGAAGACGACGGTGTCGAACTCTTTGACCATCTGGCCCGGACCGAACGAGCCCAGATCGCCACCTTGACGGCTGGAGGGGCAAGTGGAATTGGCTTTCGCGATCTCGGCGAAATCCGCACCGCCTTCGATCTGGGTTTTCAGTTCGTTGCACTTGTCTTCGCTGGCAACGAGGATATGACGGGCTGTGGCTTTAGCCATGGGGGTAATACTCCTTTCAATGAAGTGCAAAGCCTAACGCAATGCGTTGATAAATGCCTGCCTGGGTGGGTACGTGAAATTTTTCGTACCAAGCCTAACGTTGATCGCCCAAGGGCTCAGGCGTTCCCTCGCGCTTGCCGGCTGGCCTGGCGCAATTGCCTGCCCGCATCGCGCAGCAAGCGCTCGGTGGCGTCCCATCCCAGGCAGCCGTCGGTGATCGACACGCCATACCGCAGGTTCGGGCCCAAGGGCTGCGCGCCGTCGAACAGATGACTTTCCAGCATCATCGCGACCAGTGCGCTATCACCGCTGAGACGCTGCTGCAGCACGTCGTTGAACACCTCTGGCTGGCGCATCGGGTCCTTGCCACTGTTGGCATGGCTGCAGTCGACCATCAGGCGCTGGCTGATGGCAGCTTTTGCCAGGCTGTGGCGTGCGGCCTGCACCTGCTCTCGCTGGTAGTTGGGGCTGCCATGGCCACCGCGCAGGACCAGGTGCGTATGCGCGTTGCCTCGGGTCTCGATCACCGACGGCAGGCCCTGCGCATCGATACCGAAATGCCGGTGGCCATGGGCGGCGCTGCGCATGGCGTCGCAGGCGATCGCCACACCACCGTCGGTACCGTTCTTGAAGCCCACCGCCAGGTCGAGGCCGCTGGCCATCTCCCGGTGGATCTGCGATTCGGTGGTGCGCGCGCCGATGGCGACCCAACTGAGCAGGTCGTCGAAATAGCCGGTAGCCATTGGCTGCAACAGTTCGGTGGCCAGCGGCAGGCCCATGCCGAGCATCTCGCGCATGAGGTCGCGAGACACGGTCAGGCCGGCAGCCATGTCGTCACTGCCATCGAGCCGCGGGTCATAGGCCAGGCCTTTCCAGCCGATGGTGCTGCGTGGCTTTTCGACGTAGGCGCGCATGACCAGCACCATCTCCTGCTCGACGTAGCGTGACAGTCGAGCCAGACGGCCGGCGTACTCCAGGGCGGAGTCGGGGTCGTGCAGTGAGCAGGGGCCGACCACCACCAGCAGGCGCGAATCCGTGCCGTCGAGAATCGCTCGAACGGCTTGACGATGGGTCGCTACCTGGGCCGCCAGCGTATCGGACAGGGGCAGTCGTTGCTTGAGGGCCGAAGGGGTGGGCAGCCGCCGATCGATAGGCGAATGGGCCGCTGGCATCTCGATACGAGGCTGGGCGGCAACAAGAGGGGCGTTGGCGAGAGCAATGTTCATGTTCATATTTTCTTTCCCGGGCCGGCGGCGGGGTCTTGCCCGCACGCGCAGCCCTATCGCGGTGTTCGATCGATGACCCTGAGGGTCGTGCATACAGCAGCGCCACCTGGCAGTGACCGTTCGGAGGCGGCAGGCTGGCCCGAGCGGAGGCTGATAAATCGCCAGGCGATGTCCACGTCGCTACGGTAATAAAGGGTCTCGTACATGCTGCAGTCCTCTTGTAGTGATCGAATCAGGGCTGTTGATGGCCCAAAAAAACAAAACCCCCGGTCGGGAGGCCGACCGGGGGTTGAGAATTCTCTGTCAGGCGACCCCATTCAACGGGCGCCTTGTTGGGTATCAGGCGCGCAAGTGGCTAAACCAATACCCAAAATAAAAACCGGCCGGAGCACGAACAGGCAGCTCGACGCTCACGCTTGGCGCGTGTGCAGCTTGAGTGCAGAGGTGAGTGAAATGAGGCATGGCAAAGCTCCGGTAAGTGGCCCTGAGCTTACTGCACAGCGCAAAGCCGATTCAACAGAAATCTTGCATGGCAGGTTTCGCGGTCGTGTAATGGCCGAACCTCCGTCGGCAGGACTGCTTGAGCTGCGATTTCCATGACTATTCAATTACCGCTGGCCACTGTTGAACACTTGCCTTTCGCCCGCAACCTCACCCGGCAGTCGATGATGCGCTATTACGTGCAGCATGACCTGCTCTGGCAGGACCGGCCTTTCGATGAGGCGTGGCAGTGGCGGGAAAACCATCTGGTGTGCGTCGATGAGGTGCCGGTGGGGTTCGTCAGCCTCAGCGACGATACGCGCGCGCTGTATATCCGCGAGCTGCACCTGGTGGCAGCGGCCAGGGGCAAAGGGGTGGGTGGGCAAGTGCTGGAAACGGTGATTGCCAGGGCCTGGCAGCGCCGCCTGGCGTATGTTCGCCTGATGGTGTTCAAAAGCAACCCTGCGCAGCGTTTGTACCTGCGCAAGGGGTTTGTGGTGGCGGGCGAGGAGGAGAGCTTTCTGCTGCTCGAGTGTCGTACCGATCCGTCGGCACGCGCAGGGCAGGGAGCCGGGCTCAGGAACGGCCGTGGGGAGGGCTGATCACCCCTTCCTTCATGCCCAGCAGCACGGCCACCTTGTGGGCTTCGCCGCGCCGACCCTTCTTGCGTCCGGCGAGGATCTGGTAGGTGGTAGCGGGGTCGACACCGTGTTCGCGGGCAAACTCTTGTACCGATTTTCCTTGCTGATCCAGCCAAGCCTTGGCTTGTGCGGCAGTCCGTATACCGTGCATAGTTCAAGTCCGTTTTAGATGGTTTAATGGTTTTGCGATAAGCATCCATTTGGATACATATATAAAGGATTATACATTCTAATGAGAGAGATTGGCCTGCGGTTGCGTGAGGAAAGGGAGCGCCTGAAGTTGACGCAAAAGGCTTTTGGCTTGATCGGGGGCGTTGAACCCAATGCCCAGGGCAAGTACGAAAACGGCAACCGATCGCCCAAGGCCGACTACCTGGCGGCGGTTGCACAGGCGGGGGTCGACATTCTCTACGTGGTCACCGGGCGTCGCGAGACCATCGCCGCCGATGGCCTCAACGAGCTGGAGGAAATAGTCCTCGGCAATTATCGGACGCTTCCTACGCAAGGTCAGGAAGCCTTGAGTCAGATGGCGGTGACACTGGCGGAAATGGCGGCCACCTACTCGCACCGACCTGGCGCAAAAGCGCGCTCGTCCTCGACCTGAACCTCCAGCACCCTGGGCGACGATGGGCGCCGAGTACCAAGTCGATGACGCTTTGCGCTAGTGGGGTAGGGCGATAATTTGGTAAGGTGACCGGCATCCCATACGATTGAATGAGGTGCTCGCTTGATTCGGGTCCTAGTAGTCGACGATCACGATCTGGTGCGCACAGGCATTACTCGCATGTTGGCCGACATCAACGGTCTGCAGGTGATCGGCCAGGCCGAGTCGGGCGAGGGCGCGCTGAAGCTGGCGCGCGACCTGCAGCCCGATGTGGTTCTGATGGATGTGAAGATGCCCGGCATCGGCGGCCTTGAAGCCACGCGAAAACTGCTGCGCAGTCACCCGGACATAAAAGTCGTTGCCGTGACGGTGTGTGAAGAAGATCCATTCCCCACCCGACTGCTGCAGGCTGGAGCGGCAGGGTACCTGACCAAGGGAGCCGGGCTCGACGAAATGGTCCAGGCCATTCGCCTGGTGTTTGCCGGGCAGCGTTACATCAGTCCGCAGATTGCCCAGCAACTGGCACTCAAGTCCTTTCAGCCGCAGACCACCCAATCGCCGTTCGACCTGTTGTCCGAGCGCGAAATCCAGATCGCCTTGATGATCGTAGGCTGCCAGAAGGTTCAGATGATTTCCGACAAGCTGTGCCTGTCGCCCAAGACAGTGAACACCTACCGCTACCGTATTTTCGAAAAACTGTCGATCACCAGTGACGTGGAACTGACGTTGCTGGCCGTGCGACATGGCATGGTTGACGCAAGCTTTTGACCACCACAGCCACGTTCGACCCCAGCGCTTTCCTTGCCACCTGTAGCGGCCGTCCCGGCGTCTATCGCATGTTCGACGACGGCGCTCGCCTGCTGTATGTCGGTAAAGCCAAGAACCTCAAAAAGCGCCTCGCCAGCTATTTTCGCAAGACTGGTCTGGCGCCGAAAACCGCAGCGCTGGTGGGCAAGATCGCCCAGGTCGAGACCACCATCACGTCGAACGAAACGGAAGCCTTGCTGCTCGAGCAGAACCTGATCAAGGAATGGCGCCCGCCGTACAACATCCTGCTGCGCGATGACAAATCCTACCCCTATGTGTTTCTCAGCGACGGTGCGTTTCCACGCCTGAGCATTCATCGTGGGGCAAAAAAGCAGAAGGGCCGATATTTCGGGCCTTACCCGAGCGCCGGGGCCATCCGTGAGAGCCTCAGCCTGCTGCAGAAGACTTTTTTCGTGCGTCAATGCGAGGACAGCTACTACAAGAACCGTACGCGGCCCTGCCTGCAGCATCAGATCAAGCGTTGCAAAGCGCCCTGCGTCGGGCTGGTGGAGGTGCAGGAATACGCCGAGGACGTGCGCCATTCCACGATGTTTCTGGAGGGGCGCAGTCATCAACTGACCAACGAGCTGTCCGCCAACATGGAACAGGCCGCCATGGCCCTGGATTTCGAGACGGCGGCGCAGTTGCGCGACCAGATCGGCCTGTTGCGCCGGGTTCAGGACCAGCAGAGCATGGAAGGCGGCAGCGGCGATGTCGATATCGTTGCCGCCTTCGTCAATCCGGGGGGCGCTTGTGTGCACTTGATCAGTGTGCGCGGCGGGCGGGTGCTGGGCAGCAAGAATTTCTTCCCGCAAGTGGGCATCGAGGAAGAGGTCGCCGAGGTGATGTCGGCATTTCTGTCTCAGTACTACCTGGGCAACGCCGAGCGCGAGCTGCCCAGTGAACTGATCGTCAATGTGGTGCCTGACGACCATGAAGCATTCCTTGCGGCGATCGACACCCTGCGCTCACGTGAACTGAGCATGAGCCACCGCGTGCGCGGCACCCGCGCACGCTGGCAGCAGCTGGCGGTGACCAACGCCGAGCAGGCGCTCAGCGCGCGCCTGGCCAATCGTCAGCATGTCACGGCGCGCTTCGAAGCCCTGGCGCAGGTGCTGGGGCTGGACGAGCCACCGCAGCGGCTCGAGTGCTACGACATCAGTCACTCCAGCGGCGAGGCCACGGTGGCCTCCTGTGTGGTGTTCGGTCCAGAGGGGCCGTTGAAGTCCGACTACCGTCGTTACAACATCGAGGGTGTCACGGCGGGTGACGACTACGCCGCCATGCATCAGGCTTTGACCCGCCGCTTCAGCAAGGTCAAGGACGGCGAGGGCAAGCTGCCGGACGTGTTGCTGGTCGACGGCGGCAAGGGTCAATTGAACATGGCCCGAGAGGTGCTGAACGAGCTGGCAGTGCCGGATCTCATTCTGCTCGGCGTGGCCAAGGGGACGACACGCAAAGCCGGTTTCGAGACCCTGTACCTGAACGACGTGGCCCACGAATTCACCCTGCGGGGCGATTCGCCAGCGCTGCATTTGATCCAGCAGATCCGCGACGAAGCCCACCGTTTTGCGATTACCGGCCATCGGGCGCGGCGAGGCAAGACCCGGCGCACCTCAACCCTGGAAGGCGTTGCCGGCGTGGGGCCGAAACGGCGTCGCGAGCTGCTCAAGCACTTCGGCGGGCTCCAGGAGCTTGCCCGCGCCAGCGTCGAAGAAATCGCCAAAGCACCTGGAATCAGTAAAAAGCTCGCAGAGTCGATTTATGCAAACCTGCACAGCGAGTAGAATGCCCAATCACCTTGCCGCCAGTTGTGCCGATGAATATTCCTAATCTGCTTACCGTCCTACGCGTTCTGCTCATTCCGTGCTTCATCCTGCTGTTCTACATGCCCTACCAGTGGAGTTACCTGGCGGCCAGCACGGTGTTCGCGATCGCCGCCGCCACGGACTGGCTCGATGGTTACCTGGCGCGCCGGCTCGAGCAAAGCACGCCGTTCGGCGCCTTTCTCGACCCGGTCGCCGACAAGCTCATGGTCGCGGTCGCACTGGTGTTGCTGGTGCAGGAACACGCGAACATCTGGTTGACCCTGCCCGCCGCCGTGATCATCGGTCGCGAAATCGTCGTTTCGGCCCTGCGCGAGTGGATGGCCGAGCTGGGCGCGCGTGCCCAGGTGGCAGTGTCGAACATGGGCAAATGGAAAACCGCCGCGCAGATGCTCGCGTTGGTCATTCTCCTGGCCAACCCGTACGCCTTCACGTTCTGGGTATTTCTGGGGTACGGCCTGCTGATCGTGGCGGCGGGGTTGACGCTATGGTCCATGCAGCAATATCTGCGTGCTGCGTGGCCGCACCTGCGCACCACCGCCGAAAAGAAATAAATCTTTTTTTGAATCAAGGGCTTGACGGGTGCAGCTGATTCGATAGAATGGCGCCCGTCAACACGATGCGGGAATAGCTCAGTTGGTAGAGCACGACCTTGCCAAGGTCGGGGTCGCGAGTTCGAGTCTCGTTTCCCGCTCCAAATTATGACGTGCAGCGCCCTCACCGGACTTGCAAGTCGTTGAAAAAAGGACCTTCGGGTCCTTTTTTCGTTTCAGTGCAATCTCTCGGCCCAGTGCCACTGCCCGCGACTTTCCTGCCCTTGGCCCCCGACCCCCTTGAGCGGCGATGCACACGTCTCCCGATTCAGCTTTCCCTGGGCACACCACCGAAAAGCGCCATCAGCACACCGCGTAACCACTGATTGCCTGCATCCTGGTGATAGCGCACATGCCAGTGTTGTTTGACGGTGAACCCATTGATTGCCACAGGGCAGTCATACACCCGCAGGCCATTAGTGCCCGCCAGCGTTTCGCCGATGTGCCGCGGTAGCGTCACCACAAGGTCGGTGTTCTGCACGACCTTGCCGACGCCCAGGAAGCCAGGCAATTGCAGTGCGACTTTGCGTTTCACGCCAGCGCGATCCAGGCCTGACTCCAACACTTGCTGGCCGGTGCCGGCGCTGACCATGATGTGTTCTTCGTGCTCATACGCCTCGCGCGTGAAAGTACCACTGATGCGTGGGTGCTCGGCGTTGACCAGGCAAACCCAGTCTTGGGGATAGAGCACCTGCTGGTAGATGCCGCCCCTCAGCCAGGGCACGAATCCAATTGCCAGGTCCGCTTCACCGCTTTCCAGGGCTTTTTCGGTATTGCCATCGATCCCCGCCACGGCCAGGCGAATCCCGGGGGCATGCGAGCGCAGATATTCCAGAATCCGAGGCAGCAGGGTGATATGGCTGGCGTCGCTGATGCACAAACGAAAATGCCGTTGCGCCGTGGCGGGATCGAATGCCATTTCCCACGCGATCAGCCGTCGCAACGACTCGAGCACTTCCCGGCAGGGCATGATCAAGGCTTCGGCTTGCGGGGTAGGCGCCATTCCACCAGGCGTGCGCACAAACAGGGGATCGCGAAGCTGGGCGCGCAGTTTATTCAGCCACAGGCTGATGGTGGGTTGGCTCTGCCCCAGTTGTTCAGCCGCTCGAGTGACGCTTCCGGTGGCGTAGAGCACATCGAACAGCATCAGCAGCTTGGGTTCTGGAAGACCGTCTGGCGGCGGCATTATTAGTATTCCCAATAGTCGTATGCGTTTCATTGTATAGCGCAACATTGGCCCCGGGCATAAGGTGACGCGAAAAACGCGGAGCCTCATATCGTGAAAATCTGCATCGTCGGCGCCGGCGCGCTGGGCAGTACATTCGGGGCCTGGCTGTGCGAAGCCGGGTATGACACTTGGCTGTTCAATCGACCTAACCCGCATATGCAGGCCATCGCGCGTCTTGGCTTGCAGGTGGAGGAGACCGGCCGCAGCCGCACCGTGAAGGTGCAGGTCAGCAGCGATGCCGAAGCGATCGGTGTGGTCGACCTGGTGGTGGTGCTGGTCAAGTCCTTTGCCACCGCCCAAGCGTTGCGCCAGGCCACGGCGTTGATCGGTGCGGATACCGTCGTGTTGTCCCTTCAGAACGGCCTCGGGCACGAGGACCTGTTGGCCGATATCGTCGGCCGGGACAAGGTCATCGCCGGCAAGACCTACGTGGGTGGGGTGCAACTGCGTCCGGGCTGCGTTCGTAGCGGCGTGGCGGGTAAACAAACGATCGTCGGCGAACTCGACGGCAGCCTGACCCCGCGGGTCCAGGCTGTGGCCGAGGTCTTCAACCGGGCGGGGTTATCAACCATCGCCAGCGCCAATATCCTCGGAGTCATGTGGGACAAGTTGCTGGTCAACGTCTCGACCGGCGCCTTGACCGGGATCACCATGCTCACCTATGGCCAGCTGTACAGCGAGCCTGTGCTGCGCGACGCGGCCCTGACGGCTGTGGCCGAAGCGATTGCGGTCGCCCGCGCGGCTGGCGTCGAGCTCAGCCTGCAAACCCCCGAAGCGGCCTGGAACCTTGCGGGCGAAGGTCTGCCTGCCTCGTTCAGGACCTCCATGTTGCAGAGCCTGCAGAAAGGCTCGACCACCGAGATTGATTTCATCAACGGCGCAGTCGTGCGCCTTGGCCTGCGCCATGGCGTGCCGACGCCGGTCAACGCCACGCTGGTGGCCTGCGTCAAGGGCATCGAGCGAGCGATGGCCGATCAACAGCGAGAGGAGTCCAAGCAGTGAGCATTCCCAAGGCCTATCTGGAGCACATCGCCATCTGGGTGAAAGACATCCATTGGCACATCCGTTTTTTTCATGACGTCTTCGGCATGACCATGCGCGAGGTGGACGGCACCGAACAACAGCCCTCTCAGTACTGGACCCTCGGCGGCATGCAGTTCATGAGCGACCCTGAGTTCGCCGGCCCTGAAGGTCGTCTTGGCCATCTGGGCATGATGTGCGAGGACCTGCCTGCGGCGCTGGCCAGAGCGCGCGGGTTCGAGGGGGTCGAGGCGATGTCGCAGGGCGACAACTGGCTGCGTCTGCCTGATGGCCTGGCCGTTGAATTCATTCAAGCCTCACCGGCCAGTGCGGTGCGTGAAGCGCTGGCTGTCAATGCACGTGTTTCAGAATAAGAGAACGACTGTCATGACCCTATCGGAAAAACACTTCGAGGATGCCCAGGAGGGTGATGAGGCCATCACGCCGACCTACCTCGTGACGAAAGAGCGCATTTTGGCCTATGCCGATCTCACCGGTGATCATACGCCGGTGCATGTCGATGAGGTTTATGCCAATGCCAGCCATTTCGGCGGTCTGGTCGCCCATGGCCTGATGGGCCTGTCGATTGCCGATGGCCTCAAGACCCAGTGCGACTACCGTTTTCTTCCTGGAATGTCGTTGGGATGGACCTGGGATTTTCTCTTGCCAATCCGCGTGGGCGATGTCCTGCACGTGAAAATGCGCGTCGGTTCTCTGCGCCTGAGCAAAAGCAAGCAGGGATGGGGCATCGTGGTATTGCCCTCTGAGCTGATCAACCAGAAGGGTGAGGTGGTCCAGCGCGGTGAGCATCGCCTGATGGTTCCGAGCCGAGGAGTTGCCCAATGACCCAGCCTCTGCCGCTCAAAGGCATTCGCGTCATCGACTACAGCCATTTCCTGGCAGGGCCCTATGTCGGCCGCTGTCTGGCCGCACTGGGCGCGGAAGTCATCAAGGTCGAGCGCCCCGGGAGTGGGGATGCCGGCCGCCAGCACTCGTTCGTGCTCGACGATTATCAAAGCGGCTATTTCCTGCAATTGAACATGGGCAAGCAAGGCGTCAGCGTCAACATGAAAGACCCGCGCGGCCAGGCGTTCATGCTGCAGTTGTGCGACAGCGCCGATGTTTTCATCGAGAATTACCGCCCCGGCGCCCTGGATAAACTCGGGCTGGGCTACGAGGCATTGGCCGCGCGTAACCCCAAGCTTGTGTATTGTTCCATTTCAGCCTACGGCCACACCGGCCCAGATGCCCACCGGGCGGGTTTCGGCCTGATCGCGGAAGCCAAGAGCGGCATCATGCAAATGGTCGGCATGCCAGGCGAGGCGCCCCCCTTGTTGCGCATCTCGCTGGGCGATATGTACACCGGGATACACGCCGTGGCTGCGATCAATGCGGCACTGTTGGGCCGGGTCGGCAGCGGCAAGGGGCAGCATATCGACATGGCGTTGTACGACACTCTGGTGTCCATGCATGAGTATGCCGTTCAGTGCTACACCTTGTCGGGTGGCGAGACAGTGCCTCAGCAAACCGGCCACGACATGCCCACGTCAACCCTTTATGGGGTATTCCGCGCGGTGGATGGTGACGTGGTGATCGCGGCGCAAGTCGATGAGTCGTGGAAACGCTTCGCTGCCCTGGTAGAGGCTGACGCATGCCAGCCGGGTTTCGGCAGCGACGTCAGGTTCCACAGCCTGAGCGGGCGCAATACCCATCGCGAGGAGATCCTGGCCGTCGTTAAATCCTGGGTGGCGAGCCATCCGGTGAAGCGACTGCTGAACCTGCTTGAAGGGGTCGACGTACCCTGCGCCAAGGTGCAGCGCATCGATGAGGTGATCGATGATCCGCAGATCCAGGCCCGCGGCATGATTCAAGAGCAGCAGCACCCACGCTACGGCACGCTGCGCCTGCCCAATCTTCCGTTCCGCTTCTCCGACTGTGATACCACGCTCACCCAGGTAGCCCCGGACCTGGGCGAGCACAATGTCGCCGTGGCCGAAAGCCTCGGTTATAGCACTCAGGACATCGCCGGGCTGCTGGCCGACGGTGTGTTGTTCACTCAGGAGATCAAGCCATGACCGACCAATACGCTGTGATCGGTCGCCCGATCAGCCATACCAAGTCGCCCCTGATCCATGGCCTGTTCGCCGACGCTACCGATCAAGTCCTGACCTACAGCGCCATCGAGGGGTCCGCGCAGGACTTCGCCGGCGACGTCGCGCGTTTTCGCGCGGCAGGCGGGCGTGGCATGAACATTACTGCCCCGTTCAAGCTGGACGCCTACGCTCTGGCCACCCAGGCCAGCGACCGAGCGCATTTGGCCAAGGCGGCCAACGCGCTGAAGTTCGAAGCGGGCGAGGTGATCGCCGAGAATTTCGATGGCATCGGTTTGTTGCGCGACATCGAAGTCAACCTCGGCAACCCGCTGGCCGGCAAGCGCGTGTTGCTGCTGGGCGCTGGCGGTGCGGTCCGCGGTGCGCTCTTGCCGTTCCTGCAGGCTCAGCCCGGCGAGCTGGTGATGGTTAACCGCGACCTGCGCAAGGCGCAGGTACTGGCTTGGGAACTCAAGGTGTCCGCCTTGCGTACCTGCGGCTATCAGGCCCTGGCGGGGGAAAAATTCGACATCGTTATCAACGCCACCTCGGCCAGCCTGGTGGGTGAACTGCCACCTGTGCCACCGGAGGTGTTCGACGGGACCGCGCTGGCTTACGAATTGGCCTATGGCAAAGGCTTGACGCCTTTCCTGCGCATGGCCAAAGAGCAGGGCGTCGTGCAACTGGCTGACGGCGTCGGGATGTTGGTGGAGCAGGCTGCGCAGGCCTTTGCCTGGTGGCGCGGGGTGCATCCCGAAACGCGTTCGGTCATCGACCGCCTGACCGTGCCCCTGGTGTGAGTGACTGCCATGAAAGTACTGATGTTGCACGGAATCAACCACAATATGTTCGGCAAGCGTGACCCGTTGCAGTACGGCACTGTCACGCTCGACGAGATCGACGCCCGGCTGCTGGCCCTGGGTGAACAGCTGGGTGTGGAGGTCGAAAGTTATCACAGCAACTGCGAAGGTCATGTCGTCGATCGTATCCACCAGGCCTATGAAGAAGGGGCCGCGGCGGTGCTCATCAATGCGGGCGCGTGGACCCATTACAGTTACGGCATACGCGATGCGCTGGCTATTCTGACGGTGCCCATCGTGGAGCTGCACATGTCAAATATCCACAGCCGCGAACCCTTTCGCCATCACTCGGTATTTGCCGACATCGTCCTTGGCCAGATCACCGGCTTCGGGGTCGACAGTTACCTTGTCGGTCTGCGCGCGGCCGTCAATGCTGCCCGTGTTCAACGCCTGCAAGCCACTGACGGCGGCCCTGGGCAGGTCTCGCCGGGCGGTGTCGTGATGGCGCCCCGATGAGAGCGCCCTTCGATCATTTCTGACTGAGTATGCCAGCGCGCATCAGCGAGGCGATATGCTCACGTTCATAGCCCAATTGCGTGAGGACCGTCTCATTGTCCTCGCCCAGGTTCGGCGCCAACTTGGGCGTCGGCGCGGTGAATCCCGAGAAGCGGAAGGGCAGGTTGGCCAGGCGGATGGTGCCCAGGTCGGGGTGCTGCTGCTCCAGGATCATGTTGCGTGCGGCGACCTGCGGATCGTTGATGACCTCATCGATGCGTTGCACGGGCGAGCACGGAACACCGGCCTGCCTGAGCTGCTCGATGCGGTCCCCGACGCTGCCCTGGCGAGTCCATTCGGTCACGTGGCGCAACGCTTCGGGACGGTTGGCGTTTCTGTTCGTGCTGGAAATGAAGCGTTCGTCGGCGGCGAGTGCTTCGCCACCGATGAGGTGCGCGAGTTTATGCCAGATAGCGTCCACCTGGGCAGCGATGACCAGGTAACCGTCCTGTGCCGGGAATACCCCATAAACGGTGGCCTCGGGCAGATCGTGCCCCACTTGCTGGGGGATTTCGGTACCGCCGCTGAAGGTGTAGGCCTGGATGGCGAAGTCGTGCATGGACACCATGCAGTCGTAGAGGGCCATGTCGATATGCTGACCTCGGCCGTCCTGGTGCCGACCGACCAGGGCGGCGCAGATCGCGGCAACCCCGTGAATGCCTGTGTACATGTCGGCAATCGGCATACGCAGCAGAGGCGGCGTTTCACCCGGATTGCCCATTTGTGCCAAGGCGCCGGAACGGGCCTCGGCGATCAGCCCGAAACCTGGCTGCCCGGCCTCCGGCCCAGTGTGGCCATAGGCCGATACCGAGCAGTAGATCAGCTTCGGATTGATCGCCGCCAGTGCCTCGTAACCCAATCCCAGCTTATCCAGCGCGCCCGGTCGATAGTTTTCGATGAACACGTCGGCGCTGCGCACCAGGTCCTGCACCACAGCGAGCCCTTCAGGTTGACGCACATCCACGCAGATGCCGCGCTTGCCCATGTTCTGCTGAAGAAAATAACCGCTCACGTCGTTGACCCGATAAGCATGCACGCGCCCGGCGTCGCCGCCTCCGGGCCGTTCTACCTTGATCACGTCTGCGCCCAGTGCAGCGAGACACCTGGCCATATAGGGGCCGGCGAGAAAGTGGCTGTAGTCGACCACGTGAATCCCGCTCAAGGGAAGGGCTGGGTTGCTCATGGGCTAGCTCCGTTGCTTAGTGTTGGAAGTCGCAGACCACGCTATCCGCCCTGACAGCCCACGGTCTATTCGACGACAACAATGATCGTATTACCCGAGGCAATAACCCGATGACTGATGCCGATCACCCGCTTCTGGATCTCAAGCTGCTCAGGCTTTTCGACCTCATGTACACGACGCGCAGCGTCAGCCGTTGCGCCGAACAGCTGGGGCAAAGCCAGCCGACGATCAGCATCTGGCTGGCGCGCCTGCGCGACCAACTGGGCGATCCGCTGTTCGTTCGCACGGGCACCGGCATGCAGCCCACCCCCAGAGCCGATGAGTTGGTCCACACCTGCCGGGATGCATTGGCGCTGGTGCGGCAGCTATCGACCGCCGAGGCCGCGTTCGACCCTGCCACGGCCAGGCGTACCTTCCGCATCTGCATGACCGACGCGAGTCACGCCACGCTCCTGCCCGAGCTGTTCATGCGCATTGCAGCGCTCGCCCCGTCGGTCAACCTGGAGGCAGTGCGCATCGACCACAGCACCCTGGAAAAGCTGCAGGGCGGGGAAGCCGACCTGGCCCTTGGCTTTCTCCCGGAGCTGGAAACCGGTTTTTACCAACAGGCGCTTTACCAGCAGGACTGGGTCTGCGTGGTGCGCCAGGCACATCCCAGGCTGACGGATCACATCAGCCTCGCGCAGTACCACAGCGAAGAACACATCGGCATCAGCGCAGGCTTCGGCCATCAACGCTTGGAGCGTTCCCTAGCCGAACACGGCGTGGTTCGCAATGTGCGAGTGAGGCTGCCAGGCTTTCTCGGCTTGCCGTCATTGATCCTCAGCTCCGATCTGGTGGCGACCGTTCCGAGGTTGATCGCTCACACGCTGGTGCGGGACGACCGCTTGAAGATGCTCACCTGTCCGGTCGCGTTGCCGGGCTTTCCAGTCAAGCAACATTGGCATGTGCGCTACCACCACGATGCCGGCAACCGATGGCTGCGGGGCTTGTGCGCCCAGCTGTTTCAACAGTCGGGGCGGATTATTGAATAGCACAATATCAATATAGTCGGCACTGCATGGACGGCCGATTCAGTGCGCTCCTAAGGTGGCACCACTTGAACACAACAAGAGGCGCTGACCATGGCACCCGCCTATGAATTCTGCCGATATGAGGTCGAGGGGCCGCTGCTGGTGCTCACCCTGGACCGTCCTGAGGTGCTGAACGCCCTCCATCGAGATGCCCACTTCGAGCTCGCCGATGCCTTTGACCGCTTCAACCAGGACGCTGCGCTGCGCGTGGCGATTGTAACGGGGAGTGGTGACCGGGCCTTTTGCGTGGGCAGCGACCTGAAGGCCTTGGCACGCACGGGCGACCATCAGAAGCCGGCGACGGGTTTTGGCGGAATCACTCACCGATTCGACCTCTGGAAGCCCTTGATCGCGGCGGTCAACGGTTTGTGCCTGGGGGGCGGGATGGAAATACTGGCGGCGTGCGACCTGGCCGTGGCCGCGGAGCATGCTCGTTTCGGTCTGCCCGAGCCGAGGGTGGGGTTGGCGGCGCTGGGCGGCGGATTGTTGCAACGGCTACCACGCCAAATCGGCATGAAGCACGCGATGGAGTTGGTCCTCACCGCGCAACAGGTCGACGCTGCGCGGGCCCTGCAGATTGGCATCGTCAACCGCGTCGTGCCGGCTGGCGAGGTTCTGCCGTGCGCCCGGGCGTTGGCCGCGCACCTCCTGGAGTGCGCTCCCCTGGCCGTGCAGGCGTCCAAGCAGGTCATGCTGGAAAGCCTGCGTCGCGCGGACCTCAGCAGCACGCTGCATGAAAACTACCCGATGGCGGTGCGCATGTTGGCGAGCCAGGACGCCATTGAAGGGCCTCGTGCCTTTGCCGACAAGCGCAGGCCGCACTGGACCGGGCAATAACTCATCGCGCCAGACATCCTCGAATAATGACAATAGGGATACATGATGAATTCATACGGCGAACGTGAAACCCAGAGCGGCTCCAATCGCATGGCCAATCGTGCAGCACTGAGCAGTGTTGCCGGCTCCGCCCTGGAATGGCTTGATTTTGCTGCCTATGGCGCCATTGCGGCCACCGTGCTGCCGAAGCTGTTCTTCCCGGCAACCGATCCGACCACGGCCACCCTGGCGGCCTTTGCAACCTTCTCGGTAGGGTTTATCGCCCGGCCCCTGGGCGGTCTGGTCTGTGGCTACTACGGTGATCGGCTGGGCCGGCGGACGCTGCTGGTATTCACCTTTCTATTGATGGGGGTGTGTTCCTTCCTGATTGGCATTCTGCCCACCTATGCTGCGGTGGGTGTGTGGGCCCCCATTGCGTTAGTGGTGCTGCGCTTCCTCCAGGGGTTCGCACTGGGAGGCGAGGTCACCGGTAGCCAGCTATTGACCATGGAGCATGCACCGCCAGGGCGGCGAGGCTTTTACAGCTCGTTCATCGCCATGGGCTCGCCGCTCGCCCAGGTGCTGGCCAACGGTCTGCTGTTCGGCATTGCTGCGCTGATGAGCAGTGATCAGTTCGTCAGTTTTGGCTGGCGCATACCCTTCCTGTTCAGCTTCGTACTGGTTGCCGTAGGTCTCTATATTCGCTTCAGAGTCACGGAATCACCGACGTTCACCCAGGCCAGCCAAAATCCGGCGGGACGGCCTTCCCAAGAGCGTGTGCGGCCTTACCTGCCCACCATGCTACGGCTGGTACTGGTCTGGGCCGCGCCGTCTACCGCCTACTTCATTGCCGCGGTCTACAGCCTCAACTACGCCGTCAATCAGCTTGGCCTGAGCAAGGAAACGTCATTCGGCATCCTGATTCTGTCGCACCTGTGCTCCATGATTGCAATGGCCGTGGGCGGGCTGCTGGCCGACAGGCGCGGCAGAAGACCCAGCATGTTGACCGCTTCACTGGTGATGCTGTTGGCATTGGGGTCGTTCTTTCCTCTGGTGGCGAGCGCCAACGCGCTATTGGTCGCCGCCGGGGTGGTCTTGCTGTTGTGCGCCGTACAGCTGCACGCCGGGATTCAGCCGGTTTATTTTGCCGAGGCGTTTCCACCGGCAATGCGCTATCGGGGGTCGGCCGTGAGCTACAACGTCGCCAACCTGATCGGCAGCTGTGCGCCGCTGCTGGCGACCTGGCTGAACGCGCATTTCGCCGGTGCCTGGGGGCCGATGCTGGGTGTTGGCCTGGTGCTCAACCTGTTCTCGCTGTGCGCCATCTGGGTAGGCAAGGAGCACTACATCGCGTCACCCGCGACCTCTCGCGCAGAACCGCTCGACCCCCTCTCAGCCCACTCATCCTGATCCTTGTCTGCCGTGGAGATGACTATGCACAAGCTTGACGCCAGTACGCGGGTGTTTTTTATCGTGGCTGACCCCATCAAACAGGTCAAAGCCCCTGCGCTGTTCAACCAGGTGTTTGCCCACTTCGGCGTGAATGCCGTGATGGCGCCGCTGCAGGTACGCGCGGAGGTTCTGCTGGACACGCTTCGCAGTCTGCTGTCGAGCCCGTCGGTGGGCGGGATAGCCTTGTCCATTCCGCACAAGACCTCAGCCATCGCCCTGTGCACGACCATGACCCCGCTCGCTGCCCAGGCGCAGGCCGCCAACGCGTTGCGCCGGGGCGATGATGGGGCAATCGAAGGGGCGCTGTTCGACGGCCTGGGCCTGGCGGGTGCACTGCGCCAGGCCGAGTTTGCCTATGCAGACAAGCGCGTGCTGATCATTGGAGCCGGTGGGGCGGCGTCTGCGATCGTGGCAAGCCTGCATGCGCAGACCCGCTACCTCGCTGTCTACGATCCCGATACCCCTCGAAGCCGGGCGCTGGTCAGGCGTTTCGCCGGCAGCGGAGGAGGGGAGTTGGCGGTCGCGGCGAGTAACGACCCCCAGGGTTATGAGCTGGTCATTAACGCCTCGCCCTTGGGCATGCAGGCCGACGATGAACTGCCCGCCGATCCGGCGCGAATGGCCAGTGACTGCAAGGTCTTTGACATCGTGATGCAAGCACCCCCTACGCCCTGGGTGAGCCTGGCCCGCCAGTATGGACTGGCCGCCTGCAACGGCTCGGCGATGTTGAGCCAGCAAATGCCGCATTACTTGCGTTTCTTTGGCTACCCGCAACTGGCAGACGCCATCGAGCGGGACGACACCCCGTTGAGCACCATTTAGCACGCCTGCATTCAAACAATGACATGAGAGGTGAACCATGAATAGACAAGATGGCGCGATTGCGCCTGACCTGGTTGACGGTACGCACGTACGTGCCAGCCGCGTGCGGTACTTCATTCTGTTCTTGTTATTTATCGGTGTGTCGATCAACTACCTGGATCGAACCATTGTTTCCGTAGCCGCGCCGCTCATTCAGAAAGAGCTGAATATCGACCCGGCCTGGATGGGTGTCATTTTTTCGGCCTTCGGTTGGAGCTATATGGCCATGCAACTGCCTTCCGGAATTCTTATCGACCGCTACGGTGCCAAACGCACCTTCGCCTGGTCCGTCACACTCTGGTCGTTGTGTACGATGCTCTTTGGCTTCGCGGCCAGCACGCTTCATCTGCTGTTACTGCGCATCGGCCTGGGGGCAACCGAGGCACCCTGTTTCCCGGCGGCGCAGCGCGTGGTGGCGTCCTGGTTTCCGCGCCGGGAGCGGGGCCGGGCGGTGAGCACTTACGTGAGTGGCCAATTCATCGGCCTGGCGTTCTTTGCGCCTTTATTGGCCTGGGCGGTCACCGTGATCGGTTGGAAGACCATTTTTCTTGTGTGTGGTGCGCTGGGCCTGCTCTTTGCCCTGGCATGGATCAAGTATTACCGGGAGCCGGAACACTGTGCGCGTATCAACGAGGCCGAGCGTCGGCTGATCGTCGATACCGACTCGGTGTCGGCCGTCGGGCAGAGCACGCCCTTTGAGTGGTCAACAGTCGGTGCGCTGCTGAAGAAGCGTGAAATGCTGGGCGTGTATCTGGCCAAATTTTCCCTGACGTCCACGCTGTTTTTCTTCTTCACCTGGTTTCCCAATTACCTGGTCGCGGAAAAGGGCATGGACCTTATCAAAGCCGGGATGTGGGCGAGCGTGCCGTTCATTGCGGCGATGCTGGGCATGATATTCGGCGGCAACTGGTCGGACGCGATGTCAAAGCGCGGCATCAGCCATACCCGGGCCCGCAAACTGCCGGTGTTGATCGGTATGTTACTGTGCTCCAGCCTGTTCATCGCCAATTACTTGAGCGACGAGCTGGCAGTGATGGCCGTGCTCAGTATCGCTTTCTTCGGTCAGGGCATGGCAGGGGGTGTGGATGCGATCGTCGTCGACATGGCACCGGCCAGAGGGACGGCCACCGCCGTCGGCTTGTGCCAATTCTGCGGCAACATAGGCGGTGCGCTGACACCTCTGGTCATCGGCTTCATCATCCAGGCTTCGGGTTCCTATATCGGCGGGCTGGTATATGTGTCACTGATGGCGTTGCTCGGTGTCGTCGCCGTACTGATGTTGATCGGCAAGGTTGAGCGCATCGAGCTGTGAACCGCGCCGCCGAGGGTGCTTCGCGATGATCGCTCGGGGTGCACAGGCAAGCCGTGGAAGTTTTTCTTGCGGCGTGTTGACAACCCTTCGAAAGAAGTCCAGAATTGCGTCCATTCCAGAGGCAGGGCCAAGAAAATCCTAGTCTAATCAAACGGTTAGCGATTGACCTTAGTCTGGCTCAGGTTACTGTTTAAACGCATGCAGCAGAGGCTTGCTTCATGTTTGAGGCCGAGTAGCAAAGTGGTTATGCTGCGGATTGCAAATCCGCCTACGCCGGTTCGATTCCGACCTCGGCCTCCATTATTGAAAGCCCCGCAGATTAACGTCTGCGGGGTTTTTTATTGGGCGCTTGAAACGACGGCCGTTGCGAAGACACAAAAAAGCCCGCCCATGGGCGGGCCTCGTTCGTATCAGAAAGTGATCGAGTACTTTTCATCGACTTTACGCTTCTCCAGCGTATAGGTCTTCACGTTGATCTCGTCACCTGCAAGCTTGGCGTCGAGCGAGTCCATCTCGCGCCTTTTCACGCTGGCAACATGGGCTTTGGACGCTTGGTAATTGATGGCCTCAGCAGCGTTATGGCCACTGACTGGATCCCAAAGAATGGAGAATGGCCACAGCAGCAGGTTGACGACGCCATAGCCGTAGGCACGGCCGTAGAATGAACCGCCACCCGGCAGCAGGCCCAGCCCTGCAGCAACGCCCGGGCTTTTCTCTTCTATGTCGAGATGGTTGGCACGATAACCCGCGAGTTCGGACTCTTGACTCGAATTGAGGCCCGTCGCGCAGCCGGCGGTCAATGCTATGAGCGCAGCTGCCGTCAAATTACGAATAGCGTACATCTGAATTCCCTATATGCCATGATTTCCAGTCGAATGCGACTCCGACTGAACGGGCGCGGATTCTACACATCATCAATGCATAAGTGATAGCAAATGGCCTGCTATTTTTTGGGCGCGGGAAAGTAGTCTGATGCATCGCCCACTGCAGGGCTGAGACATCCTCGCTTACAGGGCGGCGCCGGCAGGCTTCACTGGGCGCTGGAACACAGCGATCAGCGGGTGGGAGAGCCGTTGCTGCCAGGCTTGGCCATGTGCTCGAGTATCCAGATGAGGTCTCGCCAGGGGTGTTGTTCACGCGCCAGGCGACATGAGCAAGTGGCCAGGTGCGTGAAAGGGCGTTTCATCTGTTGCGAAGGCTGGTCGGCTCCGCACTCGCGGCAGCACACGTCTTCACCGTAGATCAGCCAGGTTTTACCCCACTGCGCGAGGTCAGCGTCGGTCGGCCGGAGTCTGATACGAACAGTGGCGCCATCTGAGGTAAGTTCTAGCATGGCTTCCTCTCTTGTTATGGATGGAGTGTAAGCTCGATTTCAGAGTTGGCGCCGCTTTTATTAGTTCCGACTTTACGTGATCTGTGGCGCTGGGCGGCAGTGCCAAATGAGGCGTGGTTCTCAGAATTCAGATATTGCCGGACTTGAGCATGCCTTTGAGGATCTCGGCCAATTCTTGCCAGGGATACTGGGGCGATTCGGAGTGGGCTCGGCAGTGCTGCAGGTGGACGAAAGGCTGACCCGCAGCTTCGATCGTCTGCGACACGCGGCAGTGCGCGCATTCGAGCCGATTGCCATCTATGATCCAGTTGAGTTTCCACGTATTGAGATTGTGGTCGCCCGGAACCAGATGAAGGGGCGAGGGGGCTTTACGCATGGCGATACTACTCTGTCATTGCCGGTGAAAAAGTAGAGGGGATGCTGAACGGAAAGTTCAGGTATATAGCTGGAAGTCCCGCTGGAGGGTGTTGAAGTGTTGCAGGTGGTGCGAGGTGCGGGAATCGAACCCGCACAACCTGAGGTCGTCAGATTTTAAGTCTGATGCGTCTACCAATTCCGCCAACCTCGCACGAAGCACGCATCATACTGATAAAGCAGGAAAATGTCATGCCCTAATGGACAGCGCCCCTGGCCCTGGAATGGGCAGGTTGCCGGTCGAATTGTGCAGTCCCCGGGATCCAACTTTGTTAAGGTAGGGCTCGTACTTACCTGTACACGGATCCAATCCAGGCTTTCTCACGAGCGGGCCTGGGCCCAACTGCGCGCCATCAAGGAGAGTTTCTGTGATATCCCGCGACACGGCCGATGATCTGGCCACTGCGGCGCAGCTCTGTGCGAGCGAGCCTATCCGTATCCCAGGCAGTATTCAGCCCCAAGGATTTGTGTTGGTCATCGAGCCTGTGAATCATGTGGTGATTCAGGTCAGTGACAATGTTAGCGACTGGTTGGGGGTGGCGCCCGACGCGTTGTTGGGCAAGTCACTCGATCAGTTGTTCGAACGCGCAGACCGCCTGGTTAGCAGCTTGCGGTCGTGGGTGGGCGAGGCGCATCACCCTTATCATCTGGGCGACGTTCAATTCAAGGACGGTCTGCGCGGCAGTCAGGCGATCGCCATGACGGCGCACCGCAGCGGCGATGTCGTGATCGCCGAATTCGAGCCTTCAAGCGATGCCGCGGGCATCCACGGCAATCTGTATCCCATGGTGCGAACGTTCGTGGGACAGTTGCAGGATGCCAAGAGTGTCGAGGATCTTTGCGCCCGCTCCGTGCAGGAGATCAAGCGCATCTCCGGGTTCGGGCGGGTGAAGGCGTATCGCTTCGATATCGAAGGCAACGGTGAAGTCATTGCCGAGGTCGCTGACGCGGGTTACCCGACCTATCTGGGCATCCGGTTCCCTGCCAGCGATATTCCCGCCCAGGCCCGCGAACTGTATATCGCCAACCGCATCCGGGTCATTGCCGATGCCAACTACCGGCCGTCTGCGTTGGTGCCGGCCCTCAACCCGCACACGGGCGCGCCACTGGACCTGAGTTTCGCAGCGTTGCGCAGCGTTTCTCCGGTGCATTTGCAGTACATGCGCAACATGCGCACGCTGGCTTCGATGTCGATCTCCATCGTCGTCGACGGCAAACTTTGGGGGCTTGTGTCCTGCCATGACGCCCAGCCGCGGCAGGTCAACTTCCAGACGCGAACGGCCTGTGAGCTGCTGGGCAGCGTGTTGTCGCTGCAGATCGAAACCAAGGAAGTGCATGCCGGACACCAGCGGATGCTCGGCCTGCGCCACTGTATCGTGCGAATGCTGGCGGCCATGGCCGATCGCGACAGTGTGCGATTGGGATTGGCCGATGTGGCACCCACCTTCATCGGCTTCGCCCGGGCCGACGGGGCTGCCGTGGTGGGCGAGGGCGGCTGCCAACTGCTCGGCCACACGCCGCCGCGTGAAGAGGTGGAAGCGCTGGTGGCGCGGCTGGCCGAGCGTGGCGGTCAGGAAATATTTCATACCGACAATGTCGGTCGCGATCTGCCAGAGCTGCCGACACTGGCAGAATCGGTCAGTGGCGTGCTGGCGGTGGCGATTTCCGAAATTCACTCGCATTACCTGATCTGGTTCAAACACGAGCATGTCCGCACGGTCGTCTGGGCTGGGCGCCCCACCAAGGAGCTGGAATCTTCGGGGGCGCTGAGCCCGCGACAAAGCTTCGAGCGCTGGCAGGAAACCTACCAGGGGTTTTCCACCGCGTGGGATGCGCTGGAGATCGAAGGTGTGAGCGAGTTGCGGGCAGCGGTGCTGGGTATTGTCTTGCGCAAGGCTGAAGAAATGGCTCAGTTGGCCGATCAGTTGAAGAAGTCCAACCGCGAGCTGGAAGCCTTTTCGTACAGCGTGTCGCATGATTTGCGTGCACCGCTGAGGCATATTGCCGGCTATGCAGAACTATTGGGCGACTTCGATGGCAGCCGACTGTCCGAGCGGGGTCAGCGGTTTCTCGACCATATCGGCGAGTCGGCGAAGTTCGCCGGAACGCTGGTGGATAACCTGCTGAGTTTTTCGCAGATGGGCCGGTCGGCACTGCACTACTCCACGGTCGATCTCGGGGCCTTGGTGGAGGCGACATGCCGGGAAATGCGGCCTGACTACCAGCACCGCGAAGTGGAGTGGCGGATCCAGCGTTTGCCCACCGTGTTCGCTGATGCCACATTCATGCACCTGGCGCTGCGCAATCTGCTTGGCAATGCGATCAAGTACAGCAGTCAGCGCGAGCGCGCCGTCATCGAAGTCGGCGGCTATGAGTCGGACGCCGAGGTGGTGGTGTTCGTTCGCGACAATGGTGTCGGGTTCGACATGGAGTACGCGGGCAAGCTGTTCGGCGTGTTTCAGCGTTTGCACCGAATGGAAGACTTTGAAGGAACCGGGATTGGTTTGGCCAGTGTTCGACGTATAATCGAGCGTCACGAGGGTCGGGTATGGGCCGAGGGTGAACTGGACAAAGGCGCGACGTTCTTTGTTGCCTTGCCCCGGCGCACGCCTGCCGCCAGCGTATGAATCCATAGAGGTAGAACATGCTTAAACCGATACTGCTGGTGGAAGACAACCCGCATGATCTCGAACTGACGCTGGTGGCGCTCGAGCGCAGCCAGTTGGCCAACGAAGTCATCGTCCTGCGCGACGGTGCCGAGGCCCTGGAGTATTTGAACCGCAGCGGCGTCCACAGCGATCGCGCGGAAGGAAACCCGGCCGTTCTGCTGCTGGATTTGAAACTGCCCAAGGTCGACGGTCTCGAAGTGCTGAAAGAGGTACGTGAGTCTGCCGAATTGCGCAGCATTCCCGTGGTCATGCTGACCTCGTCACGCGAGGAATTCGATCTTTCGCGTGCCTACGAATTGGGAGTGAACGCTTACGTGGTCAAACCGGTCGAATTCAAGGAATTCGTCTCGGCCATCTCCGACCTCGGGGTGTTCTGGGCGGTCCTTAATGAACCACCACCAGGCTCATTGCGCATCGTGCGCAAGTCTGGCTACTGAGTCAGCTTCACGCCGTTGCGTACGGCGCAGGGGCCTGGCCGGATCTGTAGCACTTGGATAAAAGAATCGATAAGCCGTGTGTCGAGCCATTGAAGCTGTTGCTGGTGGAAGACAGCCACCGCGACGCCGAACTGGCGCTGCTGACACTGGAGCGCAGTGGGTTGTCCGTGCGCTCGACGGTGGTGTTTCACCATCAGGGTGCACAAACGGCGCTCGAGCGCGACCGTTTCGACCTCATTCTCTGTGATTTCATGCTCCCCGGCTCGTCCGGTGCTCAGGTACTGCGCACCGCGCGAGCCGTGGCGCCCAACACGCCGTTCATCTTCCTGTCCGGGGTCTATGGTGAAGAGCATGCGGTCGAGATGATGCGTCTGGGCGCCGTCGACTATGTGCTCAAGCAGAATCTTGCGCTGCTGCCCAAGGCCGTTACCCGCGCCATCGCAGAAATTCGCGAGCGTCACCAGCGGCAAGTGGCCGAGCAGTCCCTGCAGGCAGTGGAAGTGGGGGCACGTATCGCCATCGACGCCGCTCGCATGGGCATGTGGGATTACGACCCACGTGAGGGCAGGTTGCAGTGGGACAGTCGTTGCAAGGCACTGTACGAACTGACGGACGACGCCGAAGTGACGCTGCCGTTTTTCTTCGATCGATGTCATGCCGACGACGTCGATGAGGTGCGTCGCCGCGTGGACCATGCGGTGACCTGCGACGATGACCAAGGGTATCAGGTCGAGTACCGGGTCGTGTTGCCCAGCGGTACCGAGCGTTGGCTGTCCAGTCGCGGACAGTCGTTCTTCGTCGGCGGCCAGTGCGTTCGCTTCACCGGTGTGTTGCAGGACATCACCCAGCAAAAGCAGAGCACGGCCGAGTTGCATCGGCTGAATGAGATGCTGGGCGAGCGCGTGCAGAAACGCACGCGCGAACGAGACCGTACCTGGGAGCTTTCTCGCGAGCTGTTGGCGGTCATGCATTTCGACCTTAGCCCGGTTTCACTCAACCCTGCCTGGGAAACGACCCTGGGATGGCGCAGAGATCAACTGGCCGGGCAATCACTGTCGGCCTGGGTGCATCCGGACGACCTGGAAGCCACGCTTGCCCATACCTGCCATATTGCCCAGGGCAATATCTCGACGCGTTTCGTCAATCGCATGCGCCATGCCAATGGCGATTATCGCTGGCTGTCCTGGACAGCCGTGCCTGATGAAGGGTTGATGTACGTCGCGGTGCGCGATATCACCAGCGAACGTGCCGTGCTGGATGAGCTGGCGGCCGCCAACCATCGGTTGCGCGAGCAGATGAGCGAGCGCGAGCGGATCGAGGCCACGTTGCAGCAGATGCAGCGGCTGGAAGCGGTCGGGCAGTTGACCGCCGGTGTCGCCCACGACTTCAATAATCTGCTGACGGTCATCCTCGCCAGCACCTCCTTCATTGGCCGCGATCTCGATAAGGGGCGGCTGGAAAAGGTTCAGAGTCGCCTGCAGAACATTCAGGAGGCCGGCGAGCGTGGCGCCAAGCTCACCAGCCAGTTGCTGGCTTTCTCGCGGCGCCAGCGCCTGCAACCGGTCGCAGTCAACCTCAACGGCACGGTGCACGGCATGATCGAGCTGCTGCAGCGCACATTGGGCGGCAGCATCTGGATCGAGACTGACACCTGCGATGAATTGTGGAGTGCGCTGGTCGACCCGACCCAGACCGAAATGATCATCCTCAACCTGGCGATCAACGCGCGCGACGCTATGCCCAAAGGCGGCACGTTGCGTTTGGGCACCTATAACGAGACCGTCACTGCCGCCGCACAGCGTCCCGAGGACCCCGACCCGGGTGATTATGTTGTCCTGTCCATTCAGGACTCGGGCAGCGGCATGACCGAGGCGGTGCTGGCGAAGGCTTTCGAGCCCTTTTTCACCACCAAGGAAGTGGGCAAGGGCTCCGGGCTCGGTCTCGCCCAGGTGTTCGGCTTCGCCAAGCAGTCCGGCGGCGGCGTATCCATCGTGACCTCGCCAGGCTATGGCACCACGGTCAGGGTATACCTGCCTGGGATCAGAGCCATCGATACTGCCGCCGAGGCATCGACGGCCCGCTCTGTGCCCTCGGTGCTGGAAGGCTCACGCAAGACCGTGCTGCTGGTGGACGATGACCATAGCGTCCGGGAGGTCACAGCGCACATTGTCGAAAGCATCGGGTACGAGGTGGTGCAGGCCGACAGCGCCAATCAGGCACTGAGCAAGTTGGACGAGACCGTTGACCTGCTGCTCACCGACTTCGCCATGCCCGGCACCAACGGTGCAGAGCTCGCCCATATGGTGCGCAAGCGTCATCCGCAGCTGCCTATCGTGTTCATCTCAGGCTACGCGGAGTTGGGTGGTCTGAGTGACGAATCGTTTTTGATCGTGCAGAAGCCCTATCGCGAGGAGGACCTGGCCAGCACCCTGCACGCGGCATTGACCTCAGCAGTGCTAGGCACAGGTAGCGCCGAACGGAGTGATCGCACCACCGCCGGCACCTGTCATTGAGCCGCTGATCAGTGGCCGGCCTTGGGCACCATCGGCACGCCGGCCTTGATACGCTCGTAGATCTCCTCGCGGTGCACGGCCACGTGTTTTGGCGCGTCGATGCCGATCCTGACCTGGGAGCCCTTGACGTCGATCACGGTGATCTTGATATCGTCATCGATCACGATACTTTCATTGGCATTGCGGCTGAGTATCAACATAGGAAGCTCCTGGCGCTGATGAATATTTCACGACACGTCTTTGCATGATCCGTGTTTTAGTGACTGGCCAGCGTTTGCGATAATTCAGTCTTTTTGTCCAGGCGGCGCACGCAGGGCACCGGGCGTACTTTCTTCTGGCAGCCCGTCCAGACTGAACGCCAGCGCCTGGCTCGGGTCTTTACACTACGTACCATGGTTTTTCACACAGAAGGGGTAGGACTATGATCACTCACGGTGAAACGTATGAAACTTGGGCTAAAGAGTCTCCGCATGAAGATGCGGGCGGTGAGGAGCTGGTAGCCGAGCAGACAGTGAAGAATGGCTGCCTGATCCACGTCAGGGCGCGCAAAGTGAAAACCAAGGAATACATCGAGGTGTTCTTCGGGGTGTACAAGCCTGATGGGGCGATCATCAAGGAGGCTCGCAAAGTCCGGGAAAACATTACGTCGGCACGTGACGGACTTGATTTCGGGATAGATGAAGCGAAACGCTACGCTGGCGGTGGTGGCGGTGCAAGCCTGGACGATCACCACCAGGCGACTCCGGTCTAGGTGACGATGTCGATCTGATCGACCAGCACTACCTCGACGTGCGTCGGGATCGCCATCCCGACGTGTCCTCACCGCTTATTGCGCGCTGTCACCCTTGTCCGGAGCCGGACTGCCTGCCTGGATGCGTTTGAAAATCTCTTCGCGATGCACTTGTACATCTTTCGGGGCGTCGATGCCGATGCGCACCTGCATCCCTTTCACGCCAAGAATGGTGATCTTGATGTCATCGTGAATCACGATGCTTTCTCCGACTTTGCGGGTAAGTATCAGCATGAACGGCTCCTTGATTCCTTGTTCGATTGATCCGATGGTCTGCGGCGAGTCTGCTTCAATGCAGAATGACAGATTTGCAGGGTGTCGGCTGGGGGTTGTGTCTGAAAAAGACTACACGCTAGTGCGCTAAAGTCAGACGGCAGTATGGTCTGATTCCCTCGCGAATGCCCATACTCATCCTGTATCGGCATCATCGACCCTTTCAATAGTGCGACTTGTGATCGTGCAATGTCGCGGGCGGACGGTGACGGCAGCGAACCGTGGCTCGCTGCCGCGTCACCGGGCGTATCAGTGATCGAGTGCCTTGGCAGCCTCGACACCCGCAGAGCTGAGCTTGATGGGATAATCCAGCGCTTCTTTGCCCGCTTGAATCAGCCCCTTTTCCTGAAGCTCCTTCAGGCAGGCGACAACTTCCGGGCCACCTCGGAAGTTGTCCAGGACTTCTTTACCCAGCCCGGCAGGGTGCGAGTGCAGCAAACGGGTGAGTACTTCTTTCTGCAGTGCTTGGTCCATGGTCATTACCTCGTTATCGCTAGGTCGTTCAGGGTTGCCACAACGTCTGGTCGCCGCTTAACTTGCGATCCAGAAAGGTTGCAGCACTGATAAGCGCCAAGTGACTCAGCGCTTGTGGGGTATTTCCCAGATGGTGTCCGTAGTGGTCGAATTCTTCGGCGTAAAGCCCGAGCGGATTGGCATAGCGCAACAATTGTTCAAATTCCAGATGGGCCTGTTCGACCCGGCCTGCACGTGCCAGGCATTCGACGTACCAGAACGAGCAGGCGACAAACGCGCCTTCCTCACCTGGCAGGCCGTCGTGATGGTCTTCGTCATTGTGGTAGCGGTAGACCATGCCATCGCGCACCAGCGAGCCCTCGATGGCAGCCAGCGTCGCCAGCCAGCGCGGGTCGCTGGCACCGACGAAGCGCACCAGTGGCATCAGCAACATGGAGCCGTCCAGCTTCTTGCTGCCCTGATGCTGGACAAAATGCCCGGCGTCGGCGTCCCAGAAGTTGTTCCAGATGTCGTCATGGATCGCCTGGCGCACCTTGTCCCAGCGATCGAAGGGGGCCGGCAGTGAGCGTTTGAAGGCCAGTCGCAACGCTCGATCCAGTGCAACCCAGCACATCAGCCGTGAGTGCAGGAAATGCCGTTCTTCACCGCGCATTTCCCAGATGCCCACGTCTTTGTCCTGCCAACTGTCGCAGACCTTGTCGACGATACGGGTGACGTGTTTCCAGCCCTCGTAGGAGATGGCCTCACCGTATTTATTGGCCAGGTACACCGCGTCGAGCAATTCGCCGTAGATGTCCAACTGCACTTGGTCGATGGCGTCATTGCCAATCCGCACGGGGCGGGCGCCGCCATGGCCCTGCAGATGGTCGAGATCCTGCTCGGGTATCTCCTCACGGCCGTCGAGGGTGTAGAGGATGCGCAACTTCACCGACTCATCGGCGCAATCACCCACCCGCTCGCGTACCCAGCGCATGAAGGCGTTGGCCTCTTCGGTGAAGCCCAGGCGCATGAAGGCATAAACGGTGAAGGATGCATCGCGGATCCAGGTGTAGCGATAGTCCCAGTTGCGTTCGCCGCCAGGGGTTTCCGGCAGGCCGAAAGTGGCTGCGGCAATGATGCTGCCGTGCCGCCTGGAGGTCAGCAACTTCAGCGCCAGCGCCGAGCGGTTGACGGTCTCTCGCCAACGTCCGCGGTAGTTGGAATGGCCGATCCAGTGCCGCCAGTACTGCTGGGTTTCCTTCAGGCACAGGTGGGCTTCAGTGATGTCCAGTGCCGAGTCGTCGTCCGCGCCCAGGGCAAACACGGCGGTCTCACCGGATTTGAGGGTAAATTCGGCAACGGCGGCCTGCTGGTCAATGGCCAAGGGGTGCGTGGACACCAGCCGCAACGTCGGCTGGCCGGTGGCACTGAAGCGCATGTCGGCATCGTCGAGGACGGCTCGGGTCGGGGTGCGCGCATAGTCATGGGCGACGCGACAGCGCATGCGCACCGAGACATCGCCATTCACCGCCTGAATGCGCCTGACCAGCCGCGGCAGATCGTCCTCATGGGCAGTGATCGGCATCCAGTCGGTAACTTCCACCACCGCGCTGGCAGCGATCCAGCGAGTCTGCAACACGTTGCTGTCGGGCAGGTACAGTTGCTGGCGACGGGCGTCGGGCAACACCGGCGCCAATTCGAACAGACCGGCGTCCGGTGAATCGAGCAGCGAGCCGAACACCGTGGGGCTATCGAAATCAGGCCAGCAGAAGAAATCGATATCACCATTGTCAGCGACCAGGGCGGCGCTGCGCATGTCCCCGATGATTCCGTGGTGTTCGATAGCGTTCTGGCGGCGATCGCAAACGTCATTCTCAGCCATTGTGTCGGAACCCCGCGTGCAGGCTCATCCCGCCGTCGATGAACAACGTCGTCCCATGGACGTAGTCGCTGGCGTCACTGGCCAGCCACACCACTGCGTTGGCGACGTCTTCAACCGCGCCGACGCGCCCATAGGGGATCAGCTCGAGCAGGCGCTGCGCGGCATCGCCTTCAGTGGCTTCCTCATTGATCGCGGTGCGGATAGCGCCCGGTGCAACCGCGTTGACGCGGATCCGTTGCTCACCCACTTCTTGCGCAATGCTGCGCATCAGCAGATCGACGCCACCTTTGGAGGCCGCATAATTGACATGGCCTGCCCAGGGGATCAACTGATGCACGGAACTCATGTGGATGATCTTGCCGTGGGCCTTCGACAACCAGGGCCGAGGCCCCTGGGTGCGAAACTGGCGCAGCGCCGCGCGCGCGCTCAGAAACTGCCCGGTCAGGTTGACGTCGATGACTTTACGCCAGTCGTCGAGGCTCATGTCCACCGTGGCGGCATCCCGTTGCAGCCCGGAGTTGGCAATCAAGATGTCGACGGCGCCGTAGGTGTCGACCGTTTTGGCAAACAGGTCCTCCACATCCTCTTCGCGGGAAACGTCGGCCTTCACGGCAATCGCTTTGCCCCCGGCCTTCTCGATTTCCGCCACCACGTCCAGGGCGGGTTGTTCATGGGAGTTGTAGTTGACCACCACGCTGGCGCCGGCCGCAGCCAAGGCTTTGGCGGTGCCGGCACCGATCCCTGAACTGGCCCCGGTCACTATCGCTACTTGCTTGTCGAGTGAAATCAGCATCGGTCACCGAGTCTCCATAATGGCCTTTCAATGCTGACTGACGCGGAATAGGGGAGTTCAGCCGAGAAACATTTTGGCACCTTGCAACGGCCGCGCTGCCTAACGCTTACCCCCCCCACAGTGGAGCACCGCCATGAAAGATCCCGATAAACACGTTGACCACGCCGAGCGTGAAGACCTGGACCATGAGCCCGATAATGCAGGCAAGGTGGGTGAGCGACACAAGGATCTTAATGAAGGTGGCGAACAACAGCGCCCCCCCGTGGACCCGGACCAGCGCCAGGCGCCCTGACGTTCACGCCGTTTGCGCCGCCAGGCGCTCGAGAAAGGTGGCCAGTGCCACCTCTTCCATGCGCAGGCCTTTGCGCTGTCGTGGCTTTGGCAGCTTGGCCAATTCGCCCAGCACGAAGTGCTCCAGCACGGCAGGGTGGATATAGCAGCGCCTGCAGACCGCTGGGGTATTGCCCAACTGTCGCGCGACCTGTTTGACCATATCGACGATATGCCGTTTGGCATCGGGCTCCGGTTCCCAGTGCAACTCGCGCAGCATGGCCAGGGCCAGTGCACTGCCTGCCCAGGTGCGATAATCCTTGGCAGTGAAGTCGCTTCCGGTCAGTTGTTGCAGGTAAGCGTTGACGTCATGGGAGCTGACGCTATGCCGTGCCCCCTGCTCGTCGACGTACTGGAACAGGTTCTGCCCGGGCAACTCCATGCAGCGTTTGATAATGCCCGCCAGCCGCCGGTCTTTGACGGTGACGTTATGCTCGACGCCACTCTTGCCGCGGAACTGGAACGCGATCGAAGTTCCCTTGACCTCCACATGGCGGTTGCGCAGGGTGGTGAGGCCGTAGGAGCGGTTGTCCCGAGCATATTGGCTGTTGCCCACGCGTATCAGTGTGCTGTCGAGTAACGACACCACCGCTGCCATGACCTTGTTGCGGTCCAGGCCTGGCAATGCCAGGTGCGACTCGAGCTGCCGGCGCACCTTGGGCAGCATCTTGCCGAACTCGATCATCCGCGAGTATTTGTTTTCGTCGCGAATTTCCCGCCAGCGCGGGTGATAACGGTACTGTTTGCGGCCCTTGGCATCGCGCCCGGTCGCCTGCAGGTGCCCCTGGGGATCAGCGCAGATCCACACGTCGGTGTAGGCGGGGGGAATGACCAGCGCATTGATCCGTGCGATCTCCGCGGGGTCTTTGATGCGTGTGCCATCAGTGTCGAAATAGGCGAACTTGCCGCGTAGAACCTTGCGGCGCAAGCCCGGCAAACTGTCATCGACGTAGTGGAGGTCGGCAGGCAGGGCAATGATATCAAGCGAGTCGGACATGAACGGCGCCTTTTATGGGTCTGTGCAGTTGACCTCGACGCGCGCCACCAATTCCACGGCGCGCGCCGTGGTCGATCAGGCCAGCACCGCGACCGACTTGATCTGTGCCCAGGCTCGATGACCTGCCTGCAATTTCAACTGCTCGGCCGAATAACGAGTGATACGGGCCAGCAGCTGGGTGCCCTGGGCGTCGAGGCTGACCAGCACATGGGCGTTGTTCTCGGCCAGGCGGATGCCGTTGATGATCACCGGCAGGCGATTGAGAATCGAACTGTGCTGGTCGCCCGCCAGGCTCAGGCTGACGTCGCGGGCCTGGACCTTAATCCGTAGCCGTGCCCCGACATTCAGTGGGGTGTGGGCCACACGCATTTGCAGAGGGCTTTCCGGCAGTTGCAGGGTCAGCAGTTGATAGTGGGCGTCGAAGGCGCTGACCCGGCCCTCGATCACCACGCCGGCATCGTCACCGAAGGCCAGTGGCAGGTCCAGGCGCGCCAACGTGTCACCAATCGGCCCGCTGGCACGCACTTTGCCCTGGTCCATGAGAACCAGATGATCGGCCAGCCGCGCCACCTCATCCTGGGAGTGGCTGACATACAGGACCGGTATGTCCAGATCATCGTGCAGGCGTTCCAGATAAGGCAGTATGTCCCGCTTGCGCGAGGTGTCCAGCGCGGCCAGCGGTTCATCCATCAGCAGCAGGCGAGGGCTGGTCAGCAGGGCTCGGGCGATGCCGACACGCTGCCTTTCTCCACCCGAGAGCGTATTCGGAAGTCGCTCAAGCAAGTGATCGATCCCGAGCAACTGGCACGCTTGATCGAGTTCGATGCGTCGCCTCGACGCCGGCACGCGCCGCCAGCCGAACGTCAGGTTGCCACGCACCGTCAAGTGCTCGAACAGGCTGGCCTCCTGGAACACATAGCCAATGGCGCGCTGGTGCGGGGGCAGAAACAGACCCCGTGCCGTGTCCTGCCAGACTTCGCCATTGACCTCGATATAGGCCTCGGCAGCTCGCTCGAGACCTGCAATGCAACGCAGGCAAGTAGTCTTTCCCGAACCCGAGGGGCCGAACAGCGCGCTGACCCCGCGGCCAGGCAGGTGCAGGTCGACATCCACCCGGAAGGCCGGATAGCGGTGTCTGATGCGTACCGTGATAGTCCTCATCGTGCTCAGCTCCATACCGAACGGGCCCGGCGATTGGAGTACAGCGCCAGCAACACCACAAAGGAAAAGACCAGCATCGAGCCTGCCAGCCAATGGGCCTGGGTGTACTCCATGGCCTCGACGTGATCGAATATCTGCACTGACACCACACGGGTCTTGTCTGGGATATTGCCACCGATCATCAGCACCACGCCGAATTCACCGACGGTGTGTGCGAAACCCAGAATGCTGGCGGTGATGAACCCGGGACGCGCCATGGGCAGGACCACGTGAAAGAACCTGTCCCAGGGGCCGGCGCGCAAGGTGGCGGCCACTTCCAGGGGGCGATCGCCGATCGCGCCGAAGGCATTCTGCAGCGGCTGCACCACGAACGGCATCGAATAAATCACCGAGCCGATCACCAGGCCACTGAAGCTGAACACCACGGTGCCCAGCCCGAGCGCCTGGGTCGCCTGCCCGATCGGGCCGTGCGGGCCCAGGGCCAACAGCAGGTAGAAACCGATGACCGTCGGTGGCAGCACCAGCGGCAGCGCGACGATGGCGCCGACGGGCCCGCGCAGCCGCGAACGGGTCGTGGCCAGCCACCAGGCCACCGGGGTGCCGACCACCAGCAGGATAAGGGTGGTGACGCTGGCCAGTTGCAGGGTCAACCAGATCGCCGCGAGATCGCTGCTGTCCAGTGGCATCTACAGCTCGTAGCCGAAGGAGCGGATGATCGCTGCGGCTGTGGGGCCTTTCAGGTAGTCGACCAATGCCTTGGCGGCGGCGTTGTCCCGGCCCTTGTCGAGAATGACCGCATCCTGACGGATCGGCTCGTGCAACTGCGCTGGCACTCTCCAGGCAGAGCCCCCGGTGAGTTTGCCGTCCTTGTAGACCTGCGACAGCGCGACGAAACCCAGCTCGGCACTGCCGGTCGAAACGAATTGGTAGGCTTGCGTGATGTTCTGGCCCTCGACGAGCTTCGACTTCGTGGCCTCGGTCAGCTTGAGCTTGTCCAGCACTTGCGTGGCGGCGAGGCCATAAGGCGCGGTCTTGGGATTGGCGATCGACAGGTGTCGGAACGTATTGGCCTTGAGCACGTCGCCCTGTTCGTCGACGTACCCGGGCGTTGCCGACCACAAGGCCAGCTTGCCTGTGGCGTAAGTGAAGCGTGAACCGGGCACCGTACGGTGTTCGTTCTCCAGTTTCAGTGGGGTGCTGTCATCGGCCGCCAGGAACACTTCGAAAGGAGCACCGTTGCTGATTTGCGCGTAGAACTGACCCGTAGCGCCATAGGCAGCGACCACGGTGTGACCGGTGTCTTTTTCGAAGGCTTTGGCGATCGCTTGAAGGGGGGCTGTGAAGTTGGCGGCGACAGCCACCTGCACCTCCTCGGCATGAGCATGACCCATGGCAAACGCGACGCACAGGGCCAGCGACAATGGTAGGGTTTTCATGGGCGAGTAAAAACTCCGGAAGATGGGTTCGCTATATAGTGGAATATATAGCGTAAAGCCATCTGCTGGGTAGTGGCTGATGAGCCGCCACACGACGGCGGCAGGGGGATGCGATGTTTGACGGTATTCTGATCGAGAAAGACTCGCAGGGTCTGCGAGCGGAACGAACGGCGTTGAACCTGGCGCAACTGCCGCCGGGCAATGTGCTGATCGACGTGGATTACAGCACCCTCAATTACAAGGACGCCCTGGCGATCACGGATGCGGGCCCGGTGGTGCGCAGCTTCCCGATGGTACCTGGCATCGATCTGGCGGGCACTGTGGTGTCCAGCGAGCATCCGGCCTGGCGCGCCGGCGATGCGGTATTGCTCAACGGCTGGGGCATAGGCGAGTTGCACTGGGGCGGCCTGGCCCAGAAGGCTCGGGTCAATGGCGACTGGCTGATTCCGCAGCCCGCCGGCTTCACCCAGGCCCAGGCCATGGCCATTGGTACAGCAGGCTACACCGCCATGCTGTGCATCATGGCCCTGCAAAAATATGGCGTGACCGCCCAGCAAGGTGAAGTGCTGGTCACCGGCGCGAGCGGTGGGGTCGGCAGCTTCGCCATCGCCCTGTTGGCGCAAATGGGCTACGACGTGGTGGCGTCGACCGGGCGAGCGAGCGAAGAAAGCTACCTCAAGAACCTGGGCGCCCGGCGTATCATTGATCGCAACGAGCTTTCCCAGCCGGGCAAAGCGTTGGGTAAAGAGCGCTGGGCCGGAGTCGTTGACTCGGTGGGCAGCCACACCCTGGCCAACGCCTGCGCCACCACCCACTACCATGGCGCCGTTGCAGCCTGCGGCCTGGCCCAGGGCATGGACCTGCCGGCCACGGTGGCGCCCTTCATCCTGCGCGGGGTCGCTCTGTTGGGCATCGACAGTTCTCGGCGTCCTCAGGCCGACCGAGTGGAAGCCTGGGCGCGTCTGGACCAGCACTTGGAGCGCAGGCTGCTCGCGTCGGTCACGCAGGCGACCCTCGGGCTGGACGATGTCGTTGGGGCAGCCCGCCAATTGATCGACGGACAGGTCCGTGGCCGCCTGGTGGTCGACGTCAATCGCTGACGGGCGTGTTTAGCCGGCCTTGCGCAACGTGCAGTTGATGCGCTGAGGGCCCATCACCGGATGGTTGCCCTCCGCCAGCGGCATCACGCCGTGAAAGCGCAGCCTGTCCACGCCGCCCCAGACCATCACATCGCCATGCAGCAGCGGCACGCGCAACGGGCGCCCGCCGCGCTGCAACCCGCCAAGTAGAAATACGGCAGGCAGCCCCAGCGATACCGAGACGATCGGCGCCTCGAAATCCTGCTCGTCACGGTCCTGGTGCAGCGACATTCGTGCGCCGGGCCGATAGCGATTGATCAGGCAGGCGTCGGGTAGAAAACCGGCGAAACCCGCCTCGGCGGCTGCCTTCGAGGCCAGCTCATGCAGCGCGGCGGGCAGCGCTGGCCAGGGCAGGCCGCTGACGGGGTCGCACGGGGTGTAGCGATAGCCATTGCGATCGCTGGTCCAGCCCAGCGATCCGCAGTTGCTCAGCGCCACAGACATGCGTTGCCCGCCGGGCGTGCTCAGCCGGCGCACGGGCGCTGCGGCGATGACCTCGCGCAAGCCCGACAGCACGTCGTCCAGCCAGGGCAGCGCGAAGCCGCGCAGCACGAAGGTCTGTGTGCTGATCTGCTCACGTCGCGGCGGTTGTGCCAGGTCATCGAACAGGCTGAGTGTCATCGACGTTTTGCCGTGAAGATTACAAGGCTTTGCTGACGTGGATCTCGCTGATGTGCGCGGCATCGTCGCCATGAATGACGGCCAGCGCAGCGCGTGCCTCTTCCAGCGAACCGGTCTGCAGGTGAGCGAAGTCCCAACGGCGCTGGCCGTCGATGAGGTAGCGAATGACGTACTTGATCACGTTGAATTCCGTCAGCTGAATTTAGAAGTCGAGCGCCGCACAATTTTGATCTTGTGGGTGAACGTGGTTTTTTTCACGGCATTGGACAGCTTGGCGCCGGCCGTGTCGATGGTGATGTTCCAGAAACCGGTGCTCGGGGCCGTGATCTTGGCCGGGAACGTATCGAAGGCGCCACCGTGATAAGTATGGCGACCGCCGTTCTTGAAACTACGGAAGTTGGCGTCACTCATCAAGCGGATGTTACAGCGCTGGGAACACTCGATCACGACCAGGTCGTCTTCGTTGAGGTGCTCGCGCTGGTGGACGAATTTCATGAAGGCTCTCTACAGGCTATTGCAATAATGGGCTAAAGATATCACGTAAATTCCTGAACGACGGAGCGATCTGCCCAGCGTGCGGTCACAGGGTATTTAGAACGGAGGTGCGTATGAAGTGGACTTGGCTGGCGTGTGCGGTGCTGTTGAGTGGCTGCGCAAGCGTGACCGATATCGAGCGGACCCCTGAGACCATGAGTGTCATTTCCGGCAAGAAACCCAAGGAATACGCCAACTGCGTGGTGGCGCAGCTGTCCGACAGTCGCGGTCCTTCGGTGATCGAGCGCAAGAAGGATGGCTATCGAATCATTGTGCCGAACAAGCTCTCAGGTGACCCGGCAGCGGTACTGATTGTGGACGAGCGCTCGAACGGCAGCAGCATCAAGGTGCACGAAACTCTGTCCAATGTACCGGTACGCCCGGGCGACGTGCGCGAGGCCGCGGAAAAGTGCATCTCCGGCTGAGCCCCCGTTCAGGTCATTTGCAGGTGATCACCAACACGCGGTTTTTGTAATTGCCCAGGTCCGCACCGAGGGTCTTGTCCTCAGGAGCTGGCTGCGGAGTGCCATCGCTGCCGACGAACGTGTAGCCGTTGGGGCATACGTTTTCGGCTTTTTCGTAGCAGGCTTTCCACGCCATCGCTTCGCCCGAGCAGTCGATGCTTTGCCCCTTAGCGCCATTGGCCAGGTAGGTAGGAGAGGCGGTGGCGCAGCCGGTCAGGGCCAAAATCGCCGAGAAGGTCAAATACTTGCTCATGAAGATATCTACGCAGTGGCGAAGGGGCTTCCCTCGCGCGATAGCGCAATGCTATACATGAGCCGAGCCAGCGGCTAGCGCCGCATCACAGAATATTCACATGCGCCTATTATCCTGTGTGGACGTCAAGTCTCTGACGCCTTGGAAGTTATGTGCGAAATTTCTGACGCGACGGAACTATCTGCACATGTTTTCCTCTATGATCCAGTTCGCAAGCCTGCACTGCAGGCATTGTCAGTCGAAACTGGCCTGACATAGACTCCCCAGAATCTCGTAAACACACCGTGAAGGACTCATATGATCAAGAAATGCTTGTTCCCAGCAGCCGGTTACGGCACTCGCTTTTTGCCAGCGACCAAAGCCATGCCAAAGGAAATGCTGCCGGTGGTCAACAAGCCACTGATCCAATATGGCGTTGAGGAAGCACTGGAAGCGGGTCTGACTGATATCTGCATCGTGACTGGCCGCGGTAAGCGCGCGCTGGAAGACCACTTCGATATCAGCTACGAGTTGGAAAACCAGATCCTGGGCACGGACAAGGAAAAGTACCTGGTAGGTATTCGTCGTTTGCTGGATGACTGTACTTTCTCCTACACCCGTCAAGTGGAAATGAAGGGCCTGGGCCATGCGATCCTCAGCGGTCGTTCGCTGATCGGTGACGAACCCTTCGCCGTGGTCCTGGCGGACGACTTGTGCGTCAACCTGGAAGGTGACGGCGTTCTGCAGCAAATGGTCAAACTGTACAACCAGTTCCGCTGCTCCATCGTGGCGATCCAGGAAGTGGATCCACAGGAAACCAACAAGTACGGCGTGATCGCTGGCGAAATGATTCGTGACGACATCTACCGTGTGCACAGCATGGTCGAGAAGCCAAAACCGGAAGATGCGCCTTCGAACCTGGCAATCATCGGTCGCTACATCCTGACTCCGGACATCTTCAAACTGATCGAAGAAACCGAGCCGGGCAAAGGTGGCGAGATCCAGATCACCGACGCCCTGATGAAACAGGCACAGACCGGCTGTGTGCTGGCGTACAAGTTCAAAGGCAAGCGTTTCGACTGCGGTGGCGCCGAAGGGTACATCGACGCGACCAACTTCTGCTTCGAGAACTTTTACAAGAAAGGCAAGTAAGGCAAGTAAAGCAGTCTGATACAGTCTGCTTGAACTGATCGATCAACGCCGCTGGTCTTCGGACAGCGGCGTTTCTGTTTCTGCCGCCGGCGTCGCGCCGGCATAGAGGGAGTCGGGCAATGCAATACGATTACGACCTGTTTGTCATCGGCGCGGGTTCCGGTGGTGTACGCGCCGCTCGTTTCGCGGCAGGGTTCGGGGCCAAGGTGGCCGTTGCGGAAAGTCGCTACCTCGGGGGCACCTGTGTCAACGTTGGCTGTGTACCCAAGAAGATGCTGGCCTACAGCGCCTCGTACAGTGCCGAGTTCCACCATGCCGAAGGCTACGGCTGGAACCTGGAGCAGCCGGACTTCGACTGGTCGCGCCTGATCGCCAACAAGAACGAGGAAATCCAGCGGCTCAATGGCATTTATCGAAACCTGCTGGTCAACAGTGGCTGTACCCTGCTGGAGGGGCATGCGCGCATTACCCAACCGCACGAAGTAGAGGTCGACGGCCAGCGCTTCACTGCCAGGCATATTCTGATCGCCACTGGCGGCTGGCCGCAGGTGCCGGATATTCCCGGGCGCGAATACGCCATCACCTCCAACGAGGCGTTTTTTCTCGAGCAACTGCCCAAGCGTGTTCTGGTCGTGGGCGGCGGCTACATCGCTGTCGAATTCGCCAGCATCTTCAACGGCCTGGGTGCAGAAACCACGTTGATCTATCGCCGCGAGTTGTTCCTGCGTGGCTTCGACCGCTCGGTGCGCGAGCACATCAGTGAAGAGCTGACCCGCAACGGCCTCGATCTGCAGTTCAACACCGATATCACCCGCATCGAGAAAATGGCCGACGGCAGTCTCAAGGCCAGCTTGAAAGACGGCCGGACGCTGCACGCCGATTGCATCTTCTACGCCACCGGGCGCAGGCCGATGCTGGATAACCTCGGCCTGGAAAACACCGCGGTCACGCTGGACGACAAGGGCTTCATCAAGGTCGATGACACCTTTGTCACCACCGAGCCGTCCATTCTCGCCCTGGGTGACGTGATCGGCCGCGTTCAGTTGACACCGGTCGCGCTGGCCGAGGGCATGGCCGTGGCTCGGCGTCTGTTCCAGCCGGACCAGTACCGTCCGGTCGACTACGCACACATTCCGACCGCCGTGTTCTGCCTGCCGAACATCGCCACTGTCGGGCTGACCGAAGAAGAAGCGAAAGAGCAGGGCCATGAGGTCGCGGTGTTCGAAAGCACTTTCCGGGCGTTGAAGTTGACGCTGACCGAGGACAAGCAACGCACGCTGATGAAGTTGGTGGTCGACAAAGCCACCGACAAGGTCATGGGTTGCCACATGGTCGGTGCAGATGCCGGTGAAATCATCCAGGGACTCGCCGTAGCGCTCAAGGCAGGAGCCACCAAGCGTATTTTCGACGAAACCATCGGTGTACATCCTACTTCCGCCGAAGAGTTCGTGACCCTGCGCAGCCCTAAAAGCTGAGCAGTGCCGGCGCGAGCGGAATATTCTAATTTCTTCTTTCTATAAGGGGTGTTGATAGGCAAAACCAATGAGCGGCATGCAGTTTGCCAATGAGCTATGTGCCGCGCGTTTGCGTAGGATTCACTTCATGAGTTTTACACACCCTGAAGGAGAGTCATCGATGCCTATCATCAACAGCCAAGTCAAACCTTTCAATGCAACCGCTTATCACGGTGGCAAGTTTGTCGCTGTTTCGGACGCCGACCTGAAAGGCAAATGGTCTGTCGTATTCTTCTACCCAGCTGACTTCACTTTCGTGTGCCCGACCGAGCTGGGCGACCTGGCTGACAACTACGCTGAATTCCAGAAACTGGGCGTGGAAATCTACGGTGTCTCCACCGACACCCACTTCACCCACAAAGCCTGGCATGACACCTCGGACACCATTGGCAAGATCCAGTACCCGCTGATTGGTGACCCCACCCACGCTATCTCGAAAAACTTCGACGTGCTGATCGAAGCAGACGGTATCGCCGACCGTGGCACCTTCGTGATCAACCCTGAAGGCCAGATCAAAATCGTCGAACTGAACGATGGCGGCGTTGGCCGTGACGCTTCCGAGCTGCTGCGTAAAATCAAGGCCGCTCAATACGTCGCGGCTCACCCCGGTGAAGTCTGCCCCGCCAAGTGGAAAGAAGGCGAAGCCACTCTGGCACCTTCGTTGGACTTGGTCGGCAAAATCTGACACTGCAACAACAGCCGCCCTACCAACGCCCGGGCGCCATCGCCCGGGCGTTGTTTTTTGCACCTCCTGAACTATGGAAATCGCACGTATGTTGGACGCCAATCTTAAAGCACAGTTGAAGTCGTACCTGGAACGGGTCAGCCAACCGATCGAGATCGTCGCATCCCTCGACGACGGCGCGAAGTCCCAGGAGATGCTTGGGCTGCTGCGCGACATCGAGACGCTGAGCACGCACATCACGGTACTGGACAACGGCAGCGATGCCCGCCGTCCGTCGTTCTCCATCAACCGCCCGGGTGCCGACATCAGTTTGCGCTTTGCCGGTATCCCCATGGGACACGAATTCACCTCGCTGGTGCTGGCCCTGCTGCAGGTGGGTGGACACCCCTCCAAGGCGAGCGCTGAAGTCATCGAACAAATCGCCGCAATCAAGGGCGAATTCACTTTCGAAACCTATTTTTCACTGTCTTGCCAGAACTGCCCCGACGTGGTCCAGGCCCTGAACCTGATGGCCGTGCTGAACCCCAACATTCGCCACGTGGCCATCGACGGTGCGCTGTTTCAGGCCGAGGTCGAAGAGCGCCAGGTGATGGCCGTTCCGAGCGTTTACCTCAACGGCCAGAATTTCGGCCAGGGCCGTATGGGTCTGGAAGAGATTCTCGCCAAGATCGACACCAGCGCGTCGGATCGTCAAGCCGAAAAGCTGAACGCTAAAGACGCGTTCGACGTGCTGGTCGTGGGTGGCGGGCCAGCGGGCGCAGCAGCCGCTATTTATGCCGCGCGCAAAGGCATCCGCACTGGTGTGGCCGCCGAGCGTTTCGGTGGGCAGGTGCTGGACACCATGGCAATCGAGAACTTTATCTCGGTGCAGGAAACCGAAGGCCCGAAACTGGCCACCGCGTTGGAAGAGCACGTCAAGCAGTACGAAGTGGACATCATGAACCTGCAGCGTGCCGAGCAGCTTATTCCCGGCACTGAGGGTGGTTTGCACGAAGTTCGATTCGCCAGTGGCGCCTCCCTGAAAGCCAAGACGCTGATTCTGGCCACCGGTGCCCGTTGGCGTGAAATGAACGTCCCCGGCGAACAACAGTATCGCAACCGCGGCGTGGCTTATTGCCCGCACTGCGACGGTCCGCTGTTCAAGGGTAAGCGCGTGGCGGTCATCGGTGGTGGCAACTCGGGTGTCGAGGCCGCCATTGACCTGGCCGGTATCGTCGCCCACGTCACCCTGATCGAATACGACGGTCAGTTGCGTGCCGACGCGGTGCTGCAACGCAAATTGCACAGCCTGCCCAACGTCAAGGTCATCACCAGTGCGTTGACCACCGAGGTGATCGGTGATGGACAAAAGGTCAGCGGCCTGCGTTACAAGGATCGCCAGACCAGTGAGCAGTTGGACATCGAGCTGGAGGGGATTTTCGTTCAGATCGGTTTGTTGCCCAACACGGACTGGCTCAAGGGCACCGTCGAGTTGTCTGCCCGCGGCGAGATCATGGTCGATGCCCGCGGCGAAACCGATCTGCCCGGCGTGTTCGCCGCAGGCGACGTGACCACGGTCCCGTACAAGCAGATCGTGATCGCGGTGGGAGAGGGCGCCAAGGCATCACTGGCCGCCTTCGATCATTTGATTCGCAGTTCTGCGCCGGCCTGACCCGGCGGTTGCGCCGATGAATGGAAAACGCCCGGCATGTGCCGGGCGTTTTCATGTGTGCAGGCGACGCTCAGAGTGCCGTCGGCTGGATGATTTCCACCCAGTACTCATCAGGGTCCCGGATGAACGCCAGGGTTTTCATCCGCCCATCGCTGAGGCGTTTCTGAAAGGTGACGCCCAATTGTTCGAAGCGCTCGCACGCCGCCACGATATCCGGTACGGACACACAGATATGGCCGAAGCCACGGGGCTCGGCATTACCGTTGTGGTAAGCGAAATCAGCCTGCTTTTCCGTACCATGGTTATGGGTCAATTCCAGAATGCCGGGAATCGACTTCATCCATTCGGTACGGGCGGCATCCTCCTGTGGAATCTCGGCTGGATTGACCAGAGCGAGGAAGTAGAGGCTGAACTCGGCTTCTGGAAAATCGCGTTTTTCCACCAGGCTGAAGCCCAGGATACGGGTGTAGAAGTCCAGCGACTTTTCGATATCCTTGACCCGCAACATGGTGTGGTTGAAAACAAAACCATGGGTGCCGAGGTCAGGTTGGGCCGTAACGCCGGGAAGCGTGTTCAGTGATTGCAAGCTCATGAAAGCTCCTGTGCGTGGGAAATGACAGTCGCGTTCATGATACGGGATGAGCGGGCGCAAACCAAACGTCGAGGTGGCGTTGCCGGGTCGGTACCGCCGGGCGTTGCGCATGCCTGAACGGCAGGCAAAAAGAAGCCCGCCGAAGCGGGCATTGGGGCGCTGGTCCATCAGCGACCTTCATCCTGTAAGAATGGGTGTGAAAATACCGTGAAAATCTGCTGGATAGCCATTTTTCGAGCTTTTTTCACGACCGCCGGGTCTCAGCCGCGCAACCACGAGTCAACGGTGCTCGCACCGTGCTGTTCTTTCCAGGCCTTCAGCCCGCGGTGATTACCGCCTTTGGTTTCAATCAATTCGCCGGTGTGGGGGTTTTCATACACCTTGACCACTCGGGCGCGGCGCTGTTGCTTGGGGGCGGGCGCTACCGACTGGGGGCCACGCTTGCCGGGATCGAGAATGGCGATAATGTCGCGCAGGTTCTTGTCGTAGGTTTTCATCAACGCTTGAAGTTTCTCTTCGAACTCGATTTCTTTTTTCAGTCCGGCATCGTTCTTCAAGGCTTCGAGTTGAGCGAGTTGCTCTTGTAACGCCTTTTCGGCAGCGCGAAATTCAGCAAGTCTGGACAAAATCGTTACTCCCCATACGTCATTGATCAGTGCCCACTCGGATACCGAATGAATATCCACTTTCATGGAATGCCTACACAATAGTGGAAGTTTCACATGACGTAAACGATGCACTTTTTCGTGCCATTGACCGGTGCTGGGTCGGACGCGTCCTACACTTCCAGCCCACTTGCACTATCAATTCGAAGCGCCGCTCAGCCTGTGGCAATCAGCGCACGGTAACGCCGGTAAACGTCTTCGTATTCCTGCGCGCTATGGGCCTGGGGCAGCGTCGCCTCGGCGTCGACCAGCCGCACGCAGCGTTGGCAGATCACTTCCAGCGTTTCCGTGCCCTCACACCAGGCTGCCTGAATCGCGGCACCCAGCGCCGCGGCTTCGGGTTGCTCGGTACACACCACGGGCGTATTCATGATGTCCGCGACAATCTGCCGCCACACCGCACTTTTCGCGCCGCCGCCTATCAAGCGGATCGAGCGTGCCTGCAAGCCGCTGGCACGCAGCAGGTCCAGGCCGTAACGCAGGCCGAACGTGGTGCCTTCCACCGCAGCCCGGGCCAGGTTGGCGGCCGTCAGGTTATCGCTGGTCATGCCCAGCAGGCTGCCTTGGGCATGGGGCAATGCGGGCACGCGCTCGCCATTGAGAAACGGCAGCATCAGCAGGCCTGCGCAACCGATCGGCGCGCGGGCGACCTGGTCGTTGAACGCAGCCAGGTCCAGTTGCAGCAGGTCGCGAATCACGCCAGTGACATTGGTCAGGTTCATGGTGCAGATCAACGGTAGCCAGCCGCCGCTCGATGAGCAGAAGGTCGCCACGCACGGATGCTCGCTGACCTGGGCGGTGTCGGCGTAGGCATAGACGGTGCCCGATGAACCCAGGCTCATGGTGATGCTGCCAGGGTGGATGTTGTCGGTGCCGATGGCCCCCATCATGTTGTCGCCACCGCCACTGGACACGATGGCCTGGGGGTTGAGGCCCAGCTGCCGAGCAATGTCCGGTCGTAGCGTACCGACCGCACTGTGCGATTCGATCAGCTCGGGCAGGGCGCTCGCCAGATCCCCCGACGGGTCGATATGGCGCAGCAGGTCCAGGTCCCATTGGCGGGTGCGCACATTGAAATAGCCGGTCCCGGAGGCGTCCCCGGGTTCGGTGCAACAGCGCCCGGTCAGCCAGTAGTTCAGGTAATCGTGGGGCAGCAGCACATGAGCGACCCGCGCATACAGGTGCGGATGCTGTTCACGCGTCCACAGCAACTTGGACACGGTATAGCCCGGCGCGATCGCGACGCCCAGGCGCTGCAGGGAGCCTTCGACGCCGCCCAGATAGGTCAGCAGGCGATCGTTCTCCGGTGTCGTTTCGGTGTCACACCACAGCTTCGCCGGGCGCAAGACGTCGCCTTGCCGGTCCAACAGCACCAGACCATGCTGTTGGCCCGAGACGCCGATGCCGCGAATCCGTTGGCCATCGATACCGGCCGCTGCCAGTGCCTGGGCCGTGGCCTGGGCAAACGCTGCAAGCCATTGCGCCGGGTCCTGTTCGCGACGGCCATTGCCGCCGGTCAGCATGTCATGGGGGGCCGAGCCCTGGCCTAGCACCTCGCCGCTGTGCGCATCGAGAATCAGCGCCTTGGTGCCCTGGGTTCCGCAATCGATACCAAGAAACATAGCCTGCTAGCTCCCTTCGCCCACTAAGTCCTGCAGCGTGCCGGTCACGCCTTTTTCGCGCAGTTGGTCCAGTTTGTGTTGCACGGCGGCGACGAAGGCGGGCGATTGTGCCAGATGCTTGCCAAAAATCTCGTCGACCGCCAGCAGGCGCTGGACCATCTGCTCATCGTCACTGACCAGCGCCTGGCAGAAGTCGGCCCGTGGGTCGGGGATGGTGTAATGGGTACCCCGCTCATCGACGCCCTTGAGGTACAGTGCCCAGGCCGCGACGACCAGGGCGGCACGGTCGAGTTCGGCGTTATCGGCAAGCAGCCGGTCCAGGGTGGGCACAGTGAACTTGGGAAACTTCGACGAGCCGTCCGAGCACACCCGTTCCAGTTGATCGGCGATCGCCTGGTTGGAGAAGCGTTCGATCAAGGTATCTTTATAGTCTTCCAGGTCGATACCCGGTACATCCGCCAACTGCGGCGTGACGTCGAGATCCATGTAGGCGCGGATATAACGGACGAACAGCGGATCGTTCATGGTTTCATGAACGAAGCGGTAGCCTTTCAGGAAACCCAGGTAAGTCAGTGCCAGGTGACTGCCGTTGAGCAACTTGATCTTCATCTCTTCGTACGGCGTGACATCATCGGTGAACTGCACTCCGACTTTTTCCCACGCCGGCCGTCCGGCACCGAACTTGTCTTCCAGCACCCATTGCACGAACGGCTCGCAGACCACGGGCCAGGCATCGTCGACTGCGTGGCGCTGCAGCAACTGTGTGCGATGAGCTTCGCTGGTCATCGGCGTGATGCGGTCGACCATGGCATTGGGAAAGCTGACCCGTTGGGCAATCCAGTCGCGCAGCGCCGGATCGCGCTCGGCGGCGAAGGCCAACAGCGCCTTGCGCGCGACCTGGCCATTGTGCGGCAGGTTATCGCACGACATCACCGTGAACGCTTCCACCCCCTGGTCCCGCCGTCGCGCCAGTGCCGCGCAAAGAAACCCGAACACCGTTTTAGGGGCGTGCGGATTGTCCAGGTCGTGCTGGATCAAGGGCAGATGGCGCATGAACTCACCCGTGCTGTCGTCAATGCAGTAACCCCCTTCGGTGATGGTCAGCGAGACGATACGAATGGCCGGGTCGGCCAGCTTGTCGATCAAGGCCTGGGGATTGTCCTCGGCCAGCAGCATGCCCGTGATGGCGCCGATGAAGCGAACTTCAGTGTCGGGTGTATCGCCCAGTTCGACCAGGGTGTACAGGTAATCCTGCTCGCTCAACGCCTGCGCGACTTTGCGATCTTCGCTGCGCAGCCCGGCGCCGCAGATGGCCCAGTCCAGCGCTTCGCCCTGGTTCATCAGGCGATCGGTGTAAAAGGCCTGGTGGGCACGGTGGAACCCGCCCACACCGATGTGAACGATGCCTTGCCGGGTTTGCCCAGGCGCGTAGTGGGGGCGCAGCAGGCTGTCGGGGAAGTGTTCGAGGTTGCTGGCGTTCAATTTCATGACAGGCTCCGCGTTCAGGCTGCGGCCTGCAGTGGCTTATGCACTGCAGCGCCGCTGGCGTCGAAAAGGTGGCAATGTTCAGGGTCGAGGTGCAGGCCGAGTTGCTCGCCGTAGCGGTTGGCCAGGTCACCGCGGATCCTCAGGGTCAGCGCTTCGTCGGAGCGGGTGAGGACATGGCAGAAGGTATCGCTGCCCAGGCGCTCGCTGACGTCGGCGGTGACCTCCAGGGCGGGTTGGCCTGGTTGAGCCAGCTCCAGATGTTCCGGCCGGATGCCCAGGGTCACCGGGTCGCCAACGCTCAATGTCGGGCTGACCCGCGGCAGCTCGAGCACGAGGCCGGCATCCAGTTTCACGGCACAACCCCGAGCGTCGACGCGGGTGATCGCGCCTTTTAGAAAGCCCATCTTCGGCGTGCCCAGAAACCCCGCCACGAACAGGTTGGCCGGCTGGTGATAAAGCTCCAGCGGCGAGCCGATCTGCTCGATCCGTCCGCCGTTGAGCACCACCACCTTGGTCGCCAGGGTCATCGCCTCGACCTGGTCGTGGGTCACGTAGATCATCGTCGCCTGCAGCTCCTTGTGCAGCCGCGCCAGTTCCAGGCGGGTCTGCACGCGCAGCGCGGCGTCGAGGTTGGACAGCGGCTCGTCGAACAGGAAGATCTTCGGGTGGCGCACGATGGCCCGGCCGATCGCCACCCGCTGGCGCTGGCCGCCCGACAGTTGCTTGGGCTTGCGCTCCAGCAGCGCGCCCAGTTCCAGGATGCGCGCCGCCTCGGCGACCTTGGCCTCGATGTCGGCCTTGGGCTGGCCGGCCAGGTCCAGGGCGAACGACAGATTCTTGCGCACGGTCATGTGCGGGTACAGCGCGTAGGTCTGGAACACCATGGCCAGGTCGCGCTTGGCCGGGCTGACCTCGGTGATGTCGCGCCCGTCCAGCTCGATGCTGCCGGCGGTCACTTCCTCGAGGCCGGCGATCAGGCGCAGCAGGGTCGACTTGCCGCAGCCCGAAGGCCCGACGAACACCACGAATTCCTTGTCGCGCACTTCCAGGTCGATGCCCTTGATGATCGACAGCCCTTCGAAGCCTTTTTGCAGATTCTTGATTTTCAGCGTTGCCATGGGGCTCACCTTTTATTGTCGTTATTCACTTCACGGCGCCGAAGGACAGCCCGCGCACCAATTGCTTCTGGCTGATCCAGCCGAAGATCAGGATCGGCGCGCAGGCCAGGGTCGACACGGCCGACAGCTTGGCCCAAAACAGGCCCTCGGGGCTGGAGTAGGAGGCGATCAGGGCGGTCAGCGGTGCGGCCTGCGAACTGGTCAGGTTGAGCGACCAGAAGGCCTCGTTCCAGCACAGGATCAGCGACAGCAGCACGGTCGAGGCCAGGCCGCCCTTGCTGATCGGCAGCAGCACGCGAAGCATTTCCTGGCCCAGGGTGGCACCGTCCAGGCGCGCCGCTTCGAGGATTTCGCGGGGGATGTCCTTGAAGTAGGTGTACACCATCCACACCACGATCGGCAGGTTGATCAGGGTGTAGATGATGATCAGCGCCAGGCGCGAATCGAGCAGGTCGGCGCCCTTGGCCAGCAGGTAGATGGGCATCAGCACGCCCACCGGCGGCAGCATCTTGGTCGACAGCATCCACAGCAGCGTGCGCTTGGTGCGTTGGGTTTCGTAGAAGGCCATCGAGTAGGCCGCCGGTACGGCGATCAGCATGCACAGGGCCGTGGCGCTGAAGGAAATCAGCACCGAGTTCCAGGCGAAGTGGAAGTAGTCGCTGCGCTCCTGGATGTGCAGGTAGTTTTCCAGGGTCGGTGTGAAAATGAACTGCGGCGGCGTGGCGAAGGCGTCGATCTCGGTCTTGAAGCTGGTCAGCAGCATCCAGAAGATCGGGAAGAACAGCACCAGCGCGATGGCCCAGGCCAGGCAGCCGAGCACCACGCTTTGCAGGCGACGGGATTGTTGGAGTGTCATGGCGCAGTCCTCAGGACTTGTCGGTGAGGTTTTTGCCGATCATCCGCACCAGGATGATGGCGGCGATATTGGCGATGACCACGGCGATCAGGCCACCGGCCGAGGCCATGCCGACGTCGAACTGCACCAGCGCCTGGTTGTAGATCAGGTACGCCAGGTTGGTGGAGGCGAAGCCCGGACCACCGTTGGTGGTGGTGAAGATTTCGGCGAACACCGAGAGCAGGAAGATGGTTTCGATCATCACCACCACGGCGATGGGCCGTGCCAGGTGCGGCAGCGTCAGGTGCCAGAAGATGGCCAGGGCACCGGCGCCGTCGAGCCGCGCGGCCTCTTTCTGTTCCTGGTCGAGCGACTGCATGGCGGTCATCAGGATGAGGATGGCGAACGGCAGCCATTGCCAACTGACGATGATGATGATCGACAGCAGCGGGTAATGCGCCAGCCAGTCCACGGGCTGGGCGCCGAACAGCTTCCACACGGCGGCGAGAATGCCCGAAACCGGGTGGAAGATCAGGTTCTTGAAGATCAACGCGCCGACCGTGGGCATGATGAAGAACGGCGAGATCAGCATGACCCGCACGATGCCGCGGCCGAAGAAGTCGCTGGCCTCGAGCAGCGCCGAGATCAGCACCCCGAGCACCACGCTGATCAGCAGCACGCTGCCGACCAGCAGCAGGGTGTTGCTGGCGCCGGGCAGGAAGCCTGCGTCGGTGAGGAAGAACTCGTAGTTTTCCAGGCCGACGAACTCGTTTTCGCCAGGGTTGAGCAGGTTGTAGCGGATCAGCGAGAAATAGACGGTCATGCCCAGCGGGATGATCATCCACAGCAGGAGCAGCAGCACCGAGGGAGACACCAGAAACCAGCCGGGGTTGGCCAGGCGCTGCTTGCGCGGGGCCCCTGGCGCGGTGGCGGATTTCGCCTTGGCAGTGGAAATAGTCATGATTGCGCACCTGAACGGAGGTTGCCGTGCCCAGGTATCCCTGGTGCACGACGGGGGTATGACGGTGGTGGCGTCAGGGTTACTTGTAGTAACCGCCGCGCTTCATTTCACGTTCGGTGCTCGTCTGTGCAGCGGCCAGGGCCTGATCGCTGGTCTGCTGCCCGGTCAGTGCGGCAGTGAACAGCTTGCCGACCGAGGTGCCGATCGCCTGGAATTCGCTGATAGTGACCAGTTGAATGCCAACGTAGGGCACCGGCTCCACGGTGGGCTTGGTCGGGTCCGCGACTTTGAGCGACTCCAGGGTGATCTTGGCGAACGGGGCGGCCTGCATGTAGTCGTCGCTGTAGGTGGATTTGCGGGTTCCCGGCGGCACGTTGGCGACGCCATCGGTCTTGGCCACCAGGGCGGCGTATTCCTTGGACGTGGCCCAGGCCGCGAAGGTCTTCGCAGCGGCCTTGTTCTTCGAGCTTTGCGGGATGCCCAGCGACCACGAATACAGCCAGGCCGAGCCTTTGTCGGTCACTTCGTGAGGGGCGTAGGTGAAGCCGACGCTGTCGGCGACTTTGCTCTGGCTTTTGTCGGTCACGAATGAGCCCGCGACACTGGCGTCGACCCACATGGCGCATTTGCCGCTGTTGAACAGCGCCAGGTTTTCGTTGAAGCCGTTGCTGGACGCCCCGGGCGGCCCGTATTTCTTCATGTTGTCGACGTAAAAGTCGAGCGCCTTCTTCCATGGCTGGGTGTTGAATTGCGGCTGCCATTTTTCGTCGAACCAGCGTCCGCCAAACGAGTTGGCAATGGTGGTGATCAGCGCGATGTTTTCCCCCCAGCCAGCCTTGCCACGCAGGCACAGACCGTACTGGCCCTGGTCGGGCTTGTGCAGCTTGCCGGCGAACTCGGCGACCTGACTCCAGGTCGGGCGCTCAGGCATCTGCAGGCCGGCGGCCTTGAACAGGTCAGTGCGGTAATAGGTCATCGAGCTTTCGGCGTAGAACGGCAGGGCATACAAGGTGCCCTTGACCGACAGTCCATCGCGGACCGAAGGAAAGACGTCCTCCAGGTCGTAGCCGGCGGGCAATTCACTCATGGGTTCCAGCCAGCCTTTACCGCCCCACAGGGCAGCTTCGTACATGCCGATGGTGAGGACGTCGAATTGCCCCCCCTTGGTCGCGATATCGGTGGTCAGGCGCTGGCGCAGGACGTTCTCTTCCAGCACCACCCAGTTGAGCTTGATGTCGGGATGATTGCTTTCGAAGGTTTTGGACAGGCGTTGCATGCGGATCATGTCGCTGTTGTTGACCGTCGCGATGGTCAGCGTGTCGGCGGCATGGGCGGTCGCGCCCAGCACCAGGCAACTGCTCAGAGCGGTGCAGACAAGCAGGGGGGTCGCTTTAATCGGCATCTTGCATTCCTCTACGACGCCAGAAGGCGCCGCTGCTGGTTATTGTTATTGTGTCTTCATCAACGCGAAGAACTGCCCTGATTACAGACCCGAATGCACGCCATGACAAATCCTCGGCGGCACTTTTCCCGATACTTTTTTGCACTGGGGGTGGCAGCTCACTGAGGCGCAGGCGGCGAGGCAGACGCAGGGCGCCCTCTGGCGCCGGCGAATTCGTACAGGTCTGGAGGCTTAAGCGTGCTGGTTCACATCTGTCAGGCGCTGCACCGCCAGCCGCCGATAGTGCGAGGGGGTCATGCCCTTGAGTTGCTGGAAGCGTCGATTGAAGTTGGAAATATTATTGAAGCCGGACTCGAAGCAGACCTCGGTCACCGGCTTGTCGCCATCGACCAGTAACTCGCAGGACTTGCTGATACGCAGGCGATTGACGAATTCGACAAAACAGCGCCCGGTGGCCTGTTTGAATACCCTGGAGAAATAAGTGGGCTTCATCCCCAAATGTTCTGCCACCTCTTCCAGGGTCAGTTCGCGGGCATAATGCGCGAAGATATAATCCACGGCCCGGTTGGTGCGATCGATGCTGTGCTCGTCCGCCGGTGCAGCAGTGCGAGTGTCGGAGAGCAACTGGTACTGCTCGCAGTTGGCGAGCGTTTCCATCAGGATTAGAAAGTAGCCGAGGCGACCGATAGGGCTGCTGTCGGCGATCCGGTGCATCAGCTCGGTGGCCCGTTCGATGGTGCGCGGGCAACGAAATTCGATGCCGAAGTGCGCCCGCTCGAGCAGGGCGGCCAGGCCGCGCAATTCACTGAACACCGGGTGGGCGTGTTCGAACAGTTCGTCGGTGAAATTGACCAGCATGTCGCGCTTGGCAACGACCTCGTCTTCGGCCACCTGGCTGATCCAGTTGTGCGGAAGGTTCGGGCCGGTCAAAAACAGGCTGCCGGGGTTGAAGTTGCCAATATAGTCGCCCACGAAGACTTTGCCCGAACTGGCCACCAGCAGGTGCAACTCATATTCCTTGTGAAAGTGCCAGCGCACCAATGGGCACGGAAAACCGTGCTGCCGATAGATGATCGAGCGGCCTTCGTGGTCGTCCATCAATTCGTAGGACGGATCGGTAAGTCGGTTCGTTCGGGTCATGGCCAGGCCGTCTTGTTATTGTTCTGACAACGCTCAGACGGCCCAGCATAACGGCGACTTCGATCGAAAGTCCAAAGGTATGACGGCTCAGCGAAGCTTTTCGTCCAGCCCTTCTTCGCAGTGTTCGCTGGCCTCCAGGCGTGCTTCGGGCGTTGCCAGGGCGCCGCCGTCGGCCGTCAGGTAGGCCATGATCTCATCGGCGTGCCGAATGACTTCGTCCACCGACGCCTTGCTGCGCAGGCGCACGGCAGACACCAGTGACTCGATGACCGCGACCAGGGCACACTTGGACGTCTCCAGCACCGGATGCGTCGAGGAAATGAACAGGCTGCGGTGTGACAAGGCCGTCAGTGGCGAGGCCGGCGAGTCGGTCAGGCTCAGCACACAGGCGCCCTGTTCGCTGGAGTACTGCGCCATGCGCAAGGTTTCGCGGGTATAGGGCGGCAAAGCGATGGCCAACAGCACGTCACCGGGACCGATGCCCGCCAGGCGGAAGGCCGCGCCCTTGGCACCATCGTCGATGCTGACCGGATTGATGTTCGGGCAGTACGGCGTAAGGCCATAGGCCGCCATGCCTGCCATGTAGTAGCTGGTCCCGAAGCCCACGATGAAGATACGTTGCGCCTGGCTCAGCCGTTGCACGATTTCCTCGAAATCTGCCTGACTGTTGAGCAGCAACACATTGTCGAGGTTGCCTTTGCTCAACTCGATCTGCTGGTCGAGACTGAAACCGTCGTGGGGGCGGCTGATGACCTTGTTGTAGACCCCGTCGCCGGGGGAGACCATGGACAACAGGTTGTTCATCAGGGCGACCCGCAGCCCGGTGAAGCCGTTCATGCCCAGGGCGTTGGAAAGGCGATTGACCGCTGCGGTGGAGGTTGCCGTGGCCTGGGCGATGTCCTCGATGTTGAGCGTGGCGGCCCGAAACGGGTGACGAAGAATGAAATCGGCGACTTTACGAAGGGCAGGCTTGAGATCGCCTGACTTTTGCGCGATGTGGCGCATGATTGGCGTGTCGTAGACAGGATTGCCGGACAGGTCGGACATGATAGGTAGTACCTGAGTCAATTTGTCGGGACTGCATAACTCGCAAGTGTAGTTATGAATTTTTCGCTCCATCCACTTCAATCGACAGCCGGTTCTTGGTTTCAATCCACTGAGAGAAGTATTGGGTACTCTTGTGCTGATGATGGCGCAACATGGCACCGATGAAATTATCTTTACGGTGGCGCGCACGCGTCTGCATCAGGCGTTGCAGGCAGTCTATCAATGATTTGGCGTGCACGTCGAATGAATAATGCTGCTCTAGCAAGTTGGCGGCCTTAGTGTGCGCGGCCTGCCAACTAGTTTCGTTAGAGTACAAATCCACTGCACTAGTGACGAGTTCTTCGACGGTATGACTAATAGCACCGGGCCATGAATTATCGCCATGCATGCCCTCTGCGCCGATGGGTGTGGTGACACTAGGCGTGCCGCATAACATGGCGTCGACCAACTTTCCCTTGATGCCCGCGCCAAAGCGCAAGGGCGCGAGGGCCACGCGACTCTGGCCCATCACCTCCAGGGCATCGCTGGCCCAGCCGCGCATCAGGAAGCCTTGGGCCGGGTTGTGCAAGGCGCTGGCCTTGGGCGGCATGTAGGCACCGTAGATGTGCAACTGCGCCTGGGGTAGACGTCGACGAATCTGGGGCCACAAATGGTTTTTCATCCATAGCACAGCGTCCCAGTTGGGAGCGTGACGGAAGTTACCGATGCTGAGGAAGTGGCGGCGCTCGGCAAAATCAGGTGCCTGCGGGCGCGTGTCGTCCAGCATCAGGGGGCACCAGTGGAGCAGCGCCGGCGGCACGCCGAAGCGCTGGATCAGCAGGTCCATCTCGAAGGTGGAGATGACCAGGCTCACGTCGCTGCGGTAGATCGCGGCCAACTCGCGCTGGGTGATATCGGCCTCGGACATCTGATCGAAGAGGTCGTCGAGCGTCGCGTCGAACAGTGGCCCTGGCGCATCGTCCGCCTGGTCGCTGCGCAGATGCTCCTTGAGCCTGATCTGGCGCGCGTCGCGCAGGCTTTGTATGTCCACCGTTTCGATCACGCGCAACGCGTTCGGGCAGTGCTTCTCGACGCGCCAGGCAAATTGTTCTTCCATCATGAAGCGATCGAACAGGACGATGTCCGGCTGCAGGTGTGCGACGAACGCGTCGAAACTGGCGCTGTTGAGTTCGATGGCGCATTCGTCAATGCCCATCGCGGCGAGGTCCGCCTTGTTGTCGCCGACCTTCGCGGGGCTGGCGAACATGACCTGCCAGCCTTGGCCGATGAAGGCCTCCAGCAATTGCATCATGTGCCCGCCAGCGGCTGACGAGCGGGGTTCCGGCCAGACGTAACCAATGACCAGCACACGGACGGGGGCTTGCATAGCGCGACTCTCGAACTCAAAGACGCGTATTAAAGCATGCTTGTGGCGTTACGCCGGCGACGAGGACGCCAGCACACCCTTGACCTTGTCGCGCAACTGGTCGATGGAAAAGGGCTTGCCGATCACCTGCATCCCACTGGGCGCATCGAGGCTTTCGGCATAACCGCTGGCGAACAGGACGGGCAGGGTCGGGCGCAGATTGCGCGCCTGCTGGGCAAGCTCCTTGCCATCCATGCCGGGCAGGCCCATGTCGGTCATCATCAGGTCGATGTGGGTGTCCATATTCCTGAGAAAGACCAGCGCCGAATCACCGTCCTCGGCTTCGAGCACCGTGTAGTCCAGCTCTTCTAATACGTCGACAATCAGCATTCGCACGATGGGCTCGTCTTCGACCACGAGAATGGTGCTGGTTTCCTGAGACATCGTTGGGATCCTGCTAACAAGGGAGAGAAAAACGAACGGCATGGGCCGGCTCTATAGGTCAGCCGCACGCCCGAAAAAGTTCCGCAAGCGTGGCATGCAAGCATAACGACATGTGCCGGCAAAGCCTACCGTGTGATGCATGCCTGCAGAACCGGGTCGCTGCCATCGGTCGGCCTGCAGTCAAGTCCACGCTCAACGCGCGGATACAGAGCATGAATGACACGGAAAAATGGATATTGGTCGCTCATTTGCGGCAAACTCCTGCGCTTGATTACGTCTCCAGGGTCCAAGGACATGAATAAACCCTCTCTGATCGATGAGCACAGTTTTCGCAAGGTGCTGGCTCGCAATGTCGGCCTGCCCCTCGGAGTGGGTGTGCTGAGTGCGGCGGTCTTCGTCGCGATCATTGTCTATCTGCTGTCGGTCATCGATTGGGTGGAGCACACCGACCGGGTGATCAATAACGCCAACGAGTCGGTCAAGCTGTCCATCGACATGGAAACCGGCATGCGGGGCTACCTGTTGTCCGGCAACGAGACCTACCTGGACCCCTTCGAGCTGGCCAAGCCTCGCCTGACGGCCGAGTTGCCGGCGTTGCAGGCACTGGTCGCCGACAACCCTGGGCAGGTGGATCGCCTGACCCGCATCATTGCCCTGCAAAACCAATGGATCGCCTACACCGATCAGTTGATCCAGCTCAAGCGCAATAGTGGCGACTATTCCAGTGGCGTGCAGACCGGCCGCGGCAAGCGTCTCACCGACGAAATTCGCAATCAGTTCCAGCAGTTCATCGCCTCGGAGCAACAATTACGCGTCGAGCGCAGCGAAAACGTCACGCGCACGATCGTCACCTCCATCAGCCTGTACGTGTTGTTCGTAGGCCTGGTCAGCGCCTTGCTGGCTTACCTCGGTCGCCGTGACATGCTGCAATTGTCGACCTCCTACAGCCACAACCTCAGCGCGCAGCTCAAAAGCAGCCAGCGCCTGGAGGAGCAGGCCTGGCTGCGCACCGGGCAGACTCAATTGGCCGAACAGGTCATTGGCCAATTGAGCGTGCAGGGGCTGGGGCGCAATGTGCTGCAGTTCTTTGCCGACTACCTCGGTAGCGTCGTGTCGGCCGTTTACGTACGTGAAGAACATGGCAGCCTGCGGCGTGTCGCCAGCTACGGGTTTTCCCGCGAGCGTGAGGCTCAGGAGCAGGTGATCGCCCTGGGCGAAGGCGTACTGGGGCAGGCGGCACAAAACAATCGGGTCATGCGCCTGGACGAGGTACCCTCCGATTATTTCCGTCTCAGCTCGGGGATCGGCGAAGGGGCTGCGCGCAGCGTGCTGTTGATGCCGGCCCACAATGACGGTGAAGTCAACGGCATGGTCGAGCTGGGGCTGTTGCGCCCGCTCACCGAGCGCGACGTGGCGCTGGTGCAACTGCTGGCGGCCAATATCGGCACGTCCATCGAGGCCGCCCGCTACCGTCAGCGCTTGCAGGAGGTGCTGGCGGAAACCCAGCAACTCAACGAAGAGCTGCAGGTGCAGCAGGAAGAACTGAAAACGGCCAACGAGGAGCTCGAGGAGCAGTCTCGGGTGCTGCGCGAGTCGCAGGCGTATCTGGAAACCCAGCAAGCGGAACTCGAACAGACCAACGAACAATTGGCCGAACGCACCGACGCCCTGGCCGAACAGCGCGACGCCCTGGACCGCAAGAACCTGGAACTCAATCAAGCCCAGGTGCAGCTCGAGGAGCGCGCCGATGAGTTGCAGCGCTCCAGCAAGTACAAGTCCGAGTTCCTGGCCAACATGTCCCATGAACTGCGTACACCGCTCAACAGCTCGTTGATTCTGGCCAAACTGTTGTCGGAGAATGCGCAGGGTAACCTCAGCGCCGACCAGGTCAAGTTCGCCGAGTCGATCTATTCGGCGGGCAACGATCTGCTGCACCTGATCAACGACATCCTCGACATCTCCAAGGTCGAGGCGGGCAAGCTCGACGTGCGCCCGGAAAACACCCACGTGCGACGGCTGGTCGATGGCCTCGAGGAAATGTTCACGCCACTGGCTGCCGACAAGCGTCTGGCCTTCGCCGTCGAGGTGCGCGACGACGCGCCGCCGCTGCTGTTTACCGATCGCCAGCGGGTCGAGCAGGTGCTCAAGAATCTGTTGGCCAACGCCGTCAAGTTCACCGAGTCCGGCTCGGTCAGCCTCACTGTCCTGCGCCAGCCCAACGAAGGCATCGCGTTCCAGATCCGGGATTCGGGCATCGGCATCGCGCAAGACCAACAAGAAGCCATTTTCGAAGCCTTCCGCCAGGCCGATGGCACCACCAATCGCCGCTACGGCGGCACCGGCCTGGGGCTTTCCATCTCGCGCGACCTGGCCAAGCTGCTCGGCGGTTACATCACCGTGAGCAGTGAGCTGGGCCGCGGCAGCCTGTTCACGCTGGTACTGCCGGAGCGCTATCAGGAAGCGGCGGTTCGCCATGAGGCGCCGCCTGCCGTCAGCTTCAGTTCCGCGCCGCCGCCTGCGGCGCTGCCGACCACCAGCCTGGAGCTGCCGCCAGCGATCGCCCGTTTTGCCGATGACCGTGACAAGGGACCGTTCATCAAGCGCTGCATCCTGGTGATCGAGGACGAACCGAATTTCGCCCGTATTCTCTACGACCTGGCCCATGAGCTGGACTATCACTGCCTGGTCGCCCACGGTGCCGACGAAGGGTTTGACCTGGCCGCCACCTTCATCCCCGATGCTGTCCTGCTGGACATGCGCCTGCCGGATCATTCCGGCCTGACCGTGCTGCAGCGGCTCAAGGAAAACGCGCAGACGCGGCATATCCCGGTGCACGTGATTTCGGTCGAGGATCGGGTCGAGGCGGCCCTGCACATGGGGGCGATCGGCTATGCCGTGAAACCGGCCAGTCGCGACGAGCTCAAGGAAGTCTTCGGCCGCCTGGAGGCCAAGTTGACCCAGAAGCTCAAGCGCATTCTGCTGGTCGAGGACGATGACTTGCAGCGTGAAAGCATTGCATTGCTGATTGGCGACGATGACATCGAGATCACGGCGGTGGGCTTTGCGCAGGAGGCTCTCGACCTGCTGCGCGACAACGTCTATGACTGCATGATCATCGACCTCAAACTGCCGGACATGCTCGGCAATGAATTGCTCAAGCGCATGTCTACCGAGGACATTCGCTCGTTCCCGCCAGTCATCGTCTACACCGGGCGCAATCTGACCCGCGATGAAGAAGCGGAATTGCTCAAGTACTCTCGCTCGATCATCATCAAGGGCGCGCGTTCCCCGGAGCGTTTGCTCGACGAGGTGACGCTGTTTCTGCACAAAGTCGAGTCGCAGTTGTCCCAGGAACGGCAGAAGATGCTCAAGACGGCGCGCAGCCGCGACAAAGTGTTCGAAGGCCGCAAGATCCTCGTGGTCGACGACGATGTGCGTAATATCTTTGCCTTGACCAGCGCCCTGGAGCACAAGGGCGCAATCATCGAGGTGGGGCGCAACGGCCGCGAGGCCATCGAAAAACTCAACCAGGTCGAGGACATCGACCTGATCCTGATGGATGTCATGATGCCGGAAATGGATGGTTATGAAGCCACCCGCGAGATCCGCAAGGATCCACGCTGGCGCAAGCTGCCGATCATTGCCGTGACCGCCAAGGCCATGAAGGACGATCAGGAACGCTGCCTGCAGGCCGGTTCCAATGACTACCTGGCGAAACCGATCGACCTGGATCGACTGTTTTCGCTCATTCGCGTGTGGTTGCCACAGCTGGAGCGCATCTAGTGACCCAGGCTCCACCCGGGCAGCCGCCCCGGCTCAGCGCCGAGCACAGCATGGATATCGAAATTCGCCTGTTGATAGAGGCCATTTACCTCAAGTACAGCTACGATTTTCGTGATTATTCCGGGGCCTCGGTCAAGCGCCGTATCCTGCATGCGCTGCGCCCGCTGGAATGCGGCACGGTGTCTGCGCTGCAGGAGCGGGTGCTGCACGACCCGCAGGCGTTCATGCAGCTGTTGCAGTACCTGACGATTCCGGTCAGCGAAATGTTTCGTGACCCCGAGCATTTCCTGGCGCTGCGCCGCGACGTGATCCCGATACTGCGCACCTATCCCTCGCTCAAGCTGTGGGTCGCCGGCTGCAGCACCGGCGAAGAGGTGTATTCGCTGGCGATTCTGCTGCGCGAGGAGGGCCTGCTGGAGCGCACCATCATCTACGCGACGGACATCAACCCCAACTCCCTGGAAAAGGCCAAGCAAGGCATTTACTCCATGGAGCGCATGCAGCAGTTCAGTAACAACTACCAGCGTGCAGGGGGCAGCGGTGAATTGGCCAGTTACTACACGGCTGCGTATGGAAACGCCATCTTTCACAGCAGCTTGCGGGAAAACGTCACGTTCGCCGACCACAGCCTGGCCACGGACAGTGTATTCTCCGAGACGAACTTGGTAACCTGTCGTAACGTTCTGATTTATTTCAATAAAAACCTACAGGATCGAGCGTTTGGACTTTTTCACGAATCACTCTGCCATCGAGGTTTCCTGATGCTGGGCAGCAAGGAAACCCTGGACTTTTCCGCCTACAGCGACCGCTTCGAGACGCTTTTGCGTCATGAGCGGCTGTACAGAAAATCCTGATGCCAGCCCGCGCCGTGGTGGTCGGGGCCTCTGCCGGTGGTGTCGAGGCGCTGCTCAACGTCTACAGCATGCTGCCGGGCGATTTCAATTTGCCGGTGCTCACCGTGCTGCATGTGCCAGACGAACGCGACAGCCAGTTGGCCCAGGTGTTCGCGCAGCGCCTGCGGCGTCCCTGCAAGCAGGCGGTGGACAAAGAGAGCATCGTCGACGGCGTGTTCTATTTTGCCGGCCCAGGCTATCACCTGTCGGTAGAACGCGACTTCAGCCTGTCTTTGAGCCAGGAAGACCGCGTGCACTTCTCGCGGCCGGCCATCGATTTTCTGTTCAGTTCGGCCGCCGACGCCTATGGCGACTCCCTGGTCGGGGTGCTGTTGACCGGCGCCAACGAAGACGGCGCCGCCGGGCTGGCCACTATCCATCGGGCCGGCGGTGTCACGGTCGTTCAGGACCCGGCCCAGGCGCGCGTGGCGACCATGCCCCGGGCTGCGCTAAAATTGCACCGTCCCGATCATATCCTCCCACTTCACGGCATTGGCTTGTTGCTTGCCGGGCTGGAAACGCGCTCATGCTAAGCAATACCCCTGCAAAACTGTTGATCGTCGACGATCTGCCGGAAAACCTTCTGGCGCTGGATGCGTTGATCTCCGACCCCGATCGCCTGGTGTACCAGGCGTTGTCCGCCGACGAGGCGTTGTCGCTGCTGCTGCAACACGAGTTCGCGCTCGCCATTCTCGATGTACAAATGCCGGGCATGAACGGCTTCGAGCTGGCCGAGCTGATGCGCAGCACGGAAAAGACCAAGAACATCCCGATCGTGTTCGTCAGTGCCGCCGGGCGCGAACTGAACTACGCGTTCAAAGGTTATGAAAGCGGGGCCGTCGACTTTCTGTACAAGCCGCTGGACATGCACGCGGTGAAAAGCAAGGTCAACGTGTTCGTCGACCTGTATCGCCAGCGCAAGACGCTGCGCCTGCAGCTCGAGGCGCTGGAGCGCTCGCGGCAGGAGCAGGAAATCCTGCTCAAGCGCCTGCAAGCCACCCAGAGTGAGCTGGAACACGCCGTGCGCATGCGTGACGATTTCATGTCCATCGTGTCGCACGAAGTGCGTACGCCGCTCAACGGTCTGATTCTGGAAACCCAGTTGCGCAAGTTGCACCTGGCGCGGGATAACGCCGATGCCTTCACCCTGGACAAGATGCGCAAGATGGTCGAGCGCGACGAGCGCCAGATTCAGAGCCTGATCCGACTGATCGAGGACATGCTCGACGTCTCGCGCATTCGCACCGGCAAGCTGTCCATCCGCCCGGTGCAGTTCGACCTGGCACAACTGGTGCGCAACCTGGTCGACAATTTCGCCCCGCAGGTGGCGGCAGCCGAATGCACCATCACGCTGGTGGCGCCGGAGCCGGTGATCGGGACCTGGGATGAATTTCGCATCGAGCAGGTCATCTCCAACCTGTTGTCCAACGCGCTGCGCTATGGCGGCAAGGGCCCCGTGGATGTCAGCGTGTTTGCGCGCAACGGGCAGGCCTGCGTGCAGGTGCGCGACCACGGCATCGGCATCAGCAAGGAAAACCAGACGCGCATCTTCCAGCAGTTCGAGCGCGTCTCCGCGACCCATGTCGTCGCGGGCCTGGGCCTGGGCCTGTTCATCTCCGAACAGATCGTGGTGGCCCATGGCGGGCAGATTCGCGTGGAAAGCGCGTTGGGCGAGGGGGCATCCTTTCAGGTCAGTTTGCCCATGTAGGAATATCCGCCCGCCAACGCAACCTTCCGCCGCTGACCATGGTCGTATGGGCAGCGAGACACAGAGCACATAGGCCTATCATGAGTGAAGATGCACAAGACGTAGTTTTGATCGTTGAAGACGAGCCGTTGATCCTGATGGTCTTGAGCGATTACCTGGCCGGGCTCGGCTACCGGGTGCTGAAAGCCGAGAACGGCGCGCAGGCCTTCGAGATATTGGCCAGCAAACCCCACCTGGACCTGATGGTCACGGATTTCCGTCTGCCCGATGGCGTCTCCGGTGTGATGATCGCCGAACCGGCGGTGCGCCTGCGTCCTGATCTGAAGGTGATCTTCATCAGCGGTTATCCTGCCGAAATCGTCGAGTCGGGCAGCCCGATCGCACGCAAGGCACCGATCCTCGCCAAGCCGTTCGACCTCGATACGCTCCACGAACAGATTCAGCGATTGCTCGCCTGAATCACAGGCCCTGCTGCAGCGCCGGATCGTCGGCGTTCTGCTGTTCGAGTTCGGCCAGCAGCACCTGCACGTTCTGCAGTTGCCCGGTTTCCTTCCAATAGTCGATCAACAGCACCCTGGCCTCACGATTGGCAGGGTCGCGCCGCAGGATTTCCTCGAGTTGTTTCTGGGCTGCTTCGACCTGCTCGAGGTCGTGCAGGGCCACGGCCAGCTTGTAGCGATGTGAGGTGTCGTCCGGTGCCAGCTCCACGGCCTTGGCCAGCGCCAGCAAGGCGTATTCATCTTGATCGTGGTCGCGCAGCCAGTCCCCGAGTTCGGCTTGCAGGTCGGCGGACTCGGGGTAGCGCTGCAACTGTTCGGCCAGTATCTGCCGCGCTTGTTCCGGCTTGCCCTGGCGTTCCAGAATGTCCAGTTGCGTCGCGACGGCGGCGGCATCGTCGGGAGCGTTGGCCAAGGCACGGTTGACCGCTCGATCGGCCTGCTGGAAGTCAGCATCATGCAGATAGATTCTGGCCAGTTGCAGTTGTGCGTCGGGCTCATCCGGCTGCTCTTCCAGCGTTTGCACGTAGTCGTCGAGGACCGTTTCCAGTGGCGCGAAGTACAGGCCCAGCTCGTCAGGCGTCAGCGCGAGCAGTGCGCTCGCCACCGCATGCCGGATCGTCGGGTTTTCATCTTCGAGCAGGGGGCCCAGGACAATGCTGCGCTGGGCGCCCGACACCAGGCCAATGATGGCGGCAATGGCTGCCCGGCGGACCATGACGTCGCCCTGTTGCGCATCGGCAGTGGCTAGTTTGAGCGCCCGGGGGCTGGGATAATTGGGCAGTTCGGCATACAGCTTGACCCGTTGCGCGGCGCTCAGGTCGGTACGGTCCAGTTGCTGATAAAGCACCCGGGCGGCGCCGGGCTGGCCATTGTGTGCCTGCTCGAGGGCCTGGCTGTAGCTGTGCCGGGTGGGTGCAGGAACGGGGGAGGGGGTTGGCGCGGTCAGGCGCCAGCCCGCCGCCAGGGCAATCAGCCCCAGGACAACCATCAGGGTGTAACGCAGGCGCTTGGGCATGCCGTGATCCGAAGCCGGAAGCTTGTGCAGGGCCTGCCAGCTTGGGTCAGGACGGAGCGCGAGTCAAACCCTGCGCGCCGCCCTGTGCCCTCAGCGCTGCGCGGCGGCGAGGGTCTGCGGCTGCCAGCCACCGCCCATGGCCTTGTAAATCGCCACGATGCCCTGGTAGACCTCGGTCTCGCCTTGCGCCTGGGCATCCTCGGCGGCCAGGCGTTCACGTTGGGCGTCGAGCAACACCAGATAGTCCACCGTGCCCTCACGGTATTGCACCGAGGCCAGGTCGGCGGCAGCGCGGCTGGCATCGCTCTGGCGCATCAGCGCCAGCAGCCGCTGCTGACGCTTGGCATAGTCGCTGAAGGCATTTTCCGACTCCTCGAGGGCCAGCAGCACCTGTTGTTCGTAGGTGGCCAGCGCCCCCTCGGCATCGGCGTCGGCACCCCGAATCCGGGCGCGTACGCTGCCCAGGTCGAAGGCCGCCCAACTGAGGGTCGGCCCCAGGCTCCAGGCATTCGCGGCCGAGGCGCCGATCTGCGAGCCGCGCGCGGCGGTGAAGCCTAAAAATCCACTGAGGCTGACCCGTGGAAACAGGTCCGCCGTCGCGACACCGATATTGGCCGTGGCCGCCGCCAGCTTGCGTTCGGCGCTGAGCACGTCCGGGCGCCGCCGCAGCAGGTCGGTGGGGTCGCCGATGGGCAACGCCTTGGCAATCGCCGGCAGTTTCGCCGGAGACAGGTCAATGCTCAACTGTTCGGTGCGCTGGCCCAGCAGGGTGGCGATGCGCGTGCGTGCACGCACTTGCTCCGCCTGAAGCTGCGGAACGGTGGCCTCGACCGCCGCCAGCCGGGCATCGGCGCGCACCACGTCGAGCTGGTTGCCGACCCCCGCTTCCTGCAGGCTCTGGGTGATGTGCCGTGAGTCTTGCTGGTTCTTCAGGTTGTCCAGGGCAATGTGTTCGCGCAACTGGGCACCGCGCAAGCGGCCATAGGCGTCCACCAGTTCGGCGATCAGGCTGACCTGCAGCGATTGCAGGTCGGCTGCCGCCACTTGCTGTTGCGCATCGCTGGCTTCGAGCTGTCGCTGGATCCGCCCGAACAGGTCCAGTTCCCAGGCCATGTCCAGGCCCAGGTCGTAGCGCTCGCTGTTGACTCTGCGGGTCGTCTGCCCGGGAATCTGCCCTTTGCCGACTTCACTGCTGGCGCGGCTGGTGATGATCGGCAGGTCGTCGTTGGCCACGTCGTCGCGAATGGCCCGTGCCGATTTCAGTCGGGCGAAGGCCACCTGCAGGTCGCGGTTGCCCTGCAATGCCTGGTTGACCAATTGGTTGAGCGTCGGGTCGTCGAATTGTTGCCACCACAGCGCATCGTACTGGCGCTGGCTGAAGTGCGCGCTGTCGGCGGCCGCACTCAAACGGGCCGGTTCGCTGTGCGGCGTCTGGTAATCAGGGCCGACGGCACAGGCGCTGAGCGCCAGGCTCAGCAGCGCCGGCGCGAAAAATCTGACAGCGGTCATGGCTGGGTCTCCTGCAGCGAGGGTGCGGGGGCCACCGACGAACGTGCGGCCTTGCGCGCAGCACTGCGTTCTACGCGACGGCGGATGAGCACGAAGAACACCGGGGTCAGCAGCAAACCGAAGAAGGTCACCCCCAGCATGCCGGAAAACACCGCCACACCCATGGCATGGCGCATTTCGGCGCCTGCACCCGAGGACAGCACCAGCGGCACCACTCCCATGATGAAGGCGAAGGAGGTCATCAGGATTGGCCGCAGCCGCAGACGGCATGCTTCCAGCACCGCCGCCAGTGGATCGAGCCCCTCGGCCTGTTTGTCCTTGGCGAACTCGACGATCAGGATGGCGTTCTTGCAGGCCAGGCCTACCAGCACGATCAGGCCGATCTGGGTGAAGATGTTGTTGTCGCTACCCGACAGGATCACCCCGGCAATGGCCGACAGCAGCGTCATGGGCACGATCAGGATCACCGCCAGTGGCAGGCTCCAGCTCTCGTACTGAGCCGCCAGCACCAGAAACGCCAGCAGCACGCACAACGGGAAGACGAACAGTGCGGTGTTGCCCGAGAGAATCTGCTGGTAGGTCAGCTCGGTCCACTCGTAGGTCATGCCGTTGGGCAATTCCTGCTTGAGCAGCCGCTCCATGGCCTGTTCGGCTTGCCCGGAACTGTAGCCCGGTGCTGCCGCGCCATTGATTTCGGCGGTGACGAAGCCGTTATAGTGCATCACCCGATCGGGGCCGGCGGTGTCACTGACCTTGATGAAGGTGGCCAGGGGAATCATCTCGCCCAGGTTGTTGCGCACTTTCAACTGGCCGATCTGTTCGGCTTCCAGGCGAAACTGTTGCTCGGCCTGCACGTTGACCTGATAGGTACGCCCGAAGCGGTTGAAGTCGTTGGCGTACAGCGAGCCCAGGTAGACCTGCAGCGTGTCGAAAATGTCGCTGACGGCAACACCGTGGGTCTTGGCTTTTTCACGGTCGATGGCGGCATCGACCTGGGGCACGTTCACGGTGTAGCTGGTGAACAGGCCTGCCAGTTCCGGCACGTTATGGCTTTTGGCAATGACATTTTGCGTCTCTTTATACAGCTCGTCGTAGCCCAGGTTGCCACGGTCTTCGATTTGCAGGCGGAAGCCGCCGATGGTGCCCAGGCCTTGCACCGGAGGCGGTGGGAAGATTGCCATGTAGGCGTCCTGAATATCGGCGAACTTGCCATTCAGCGCGCCCGCGATCGCCCCGGCGCTCATGCTCGGATCCTTGCGCTGATCGAAGGACTTCAGGGTGACGAACACGATGCCGTTGTTCGGGCTGTTGGTGAAGCCGTTGATCGACAGGCCCGGAAAGGCTACCGCGCTTTCCACGCCCGGCTGCTTGAGGGCAATGTCGGACATGCGCTTGATCACGTTCTCGGTGCGATCCAGGCTGGCGGCGTCCGGCAGTTGGGCGAAGGCCACCAGGTACTGTTTGTCCTGCGACGGCACGAAGCCGGTGGGCGTGCTGGCAAAACCGAACCAGGTCAGCACCATGAGGCCGCCGTACACCAGCAGGGCGATCGAACTGCTGCGAATGACCCGCGCAACGGTGCCGACGTAACCGCGGCTGGCGCGTTCGAAGAAACGGTTGAACGGGCGAAACAGCCAGCCGCCCAGCAACCGGTCGAGCACGCGCGAGAAACGGTCTTTCGGCGCGTCATGGGGTTTGAGCAGTACCGCAGCGAGGGCGGGCGACAGGGTCAGCGAGTTGAAGGCCGAGATCACCGTGGAAATCGCGATGGTCAGGGCGAACTGCTTGTAGAACTGGCCGGTCAGGCCGGAAATGAACGCCGCCGGCACGAACACCGCGCACAGCACCAGCGCCGTGGCGACGATCGGGCCGGTCACCTCACGCATGGCCCGTTGTGTCGCGGCGAATGGCTCCAGCCCGAGCTCGATATTGCGCTCGACGTTTTCCACCACCACGATGGCGTCGTCGACCACGATGCCGATCGCCAGCACCAGTCCAAACAGCGATAGCGCATTGAGGGAGAAGCCGAACATGTGCATCACGGCGAACGTACCGATCAACGACACCGGTACGGCCACCAAGGGGATGATCGAGGCACTCCATGTCTGCAGGAACAGAATGACCACCAGTACCACCAGGATCAGGGCTTCGAACAGGGTGTGCACCACCGCTTCGATCGAACCACGGACGAAAATGGTCGGGTCATAGACGATGCTGAAGTCCATCCCCTCGGGGAAGCTCTGCTTGAGCTCGGCCATTTTTGCGCGGACCTGGTTGGAGATCTCGATGGCATTGGAACCGGGACGCTGGAAGATCGGGATGGCCACCGCCGGCTGATTGTTGAGCAGCGAGCGCAGGGCGTACTGGCTGGAGCCCAGCTCGATGCGGGCGATGTCCTTGAGGCGAGTGATCTCGCCATCGGCACCGGCGCGCACCACGATGTTCTCGAATTCCTCCTCACTGACCAGGCGCCCCTGGGTATTGACCGACATCTGGAAGCTGGTATCGGTGGGCGAGGGCGGTGCGCCCAGTTGGCCGGCCGCGACCTGGCGATTCTGCTCGCGGATCGCGGTGACCACATCGGTGGCGGTCAGGTTGCGCGAGGCTGTCTTGTTCGGGTCCAGCCAGACGCGCAATGAGTAATCGCCCATGCCGAACAGTTGCACGTCGCCCACGCCGCCCAGGCGGGCCAGCTCATCCTTGATGTTGAGAATGGCGTAGTTGGACAGGTAAAGCATGTCATAGCGCTGGTCGGGGGAGGTCAGGTGGACCACCATGGTCAGGTCGGGCGAGGCCTTGTCTACGGTGATACCGATACGCGTGACTTCTTCGGGCAGCTTGGGCTGGGAGCGGGTCACGCGGTTCTGCACCTGCACCTGCGCATTGTCCAGGTCGGTGCCCAGGGCAAAGGTGATGGTCAGGGTCAACTTGCCGTCGGCCGTCGACTGCGAAGACATGTAGAGCATGTTCTCGACGCCAGTGATGGCCTGTTCCAGCGGTGCGGCGACGGTTTCGCCGATGACCTTCGGGTTGGCCCCGGGGAACGTGGCGCGCACCACCACGGTCGGTGGCACCACCTCCGGGTATTCACTGATCGGCAGTTGGAACAGCGAGATCGAGCCGGCGATCAGAATCAACAGGGACAGCACGGCCGCGAAGATCGGCCGCCGGATGAAAAATTGCGAGAAGTTCATGACGGTGATCTCTTAACCGCGAGGTGGGGCGACGCTGGCGACTTTGTCAGCACGCGTGGGCGCGACCTTTGGCAGATTGCTGGCTTCCAGGGCCTGGCGCTGTGCAGCCAGGGCGGCAAGCGTTGCCGGGCTGGCCATGGCGCTGTCCTGCGGTTCGACCTGGGCGCCGGGGCGCACCCGCTGCAAACCGTTGACGACGATACGGTCCTGCTTGCTCAGGCCACTGCGCACGATGCGCAGGCCTTCGAGCTTGGGCCCCAGTTCGACGCTGCGGTAAAGGGCTTTGTTGTCTTCGCCCATGACCAGGACGAATTTCTTGCCAAGGTCGGTGCCGACGGCTTCGTCCTTGATCAGCACCGCCGAATAGGTGCCGCTGCCGACCAGTTTCAGCCGCGCGTACAGGCCCGGTGTGAAGCTGCCGTCGCGGTTGTCGAACACCGCGCGACCGCGAATGGTGCCGGTCTTGGGGTTGACCTGGTTGTCGACGAAGTTCATCTGGCCCAGGTGGGTGGTGCCGCTTTCATTGGACAGGCCCAGGTACACCGGCGTGGTCTGGCCGCGCTGGCCATCGCGGGCCAATTGCCGGTACTTCAGGTACACCCGCTCGTCAGCGTCGAAGTAGGCGTACACCTTGTCTGTGGAAACAACCGTGGTCAGTGCGCTCTGGTCGGCACTGACGATGTTGCCGGCGGTGATCTCGGCCCGGCTGACACGGCCGCTGATCGGTGCGGTGACGCGGGTGAAGCTGAGGTTCAGTCGAGCCAGATCCAACTGGGCCTGGATCCCGGCCAACGCTGCACGGGCTTCCTGGGCGGCGCTGCTGCGTGACTCGGCCAGTTCGGCCGAAATGGCGTTGCTGGCTTGCAGGCGCTGGCCGCGCTGGGCTTCATTGTCACTGCGGCTGGCACTGGCCCGTGCCTGCTGCAACTGGGCTTCCAGGCGACGCACTTCGGCCTGGAAAGGGCGAGGGTCGATCTGGAACAGCAGGTCGCCCTTGTTGACCAAGGCGCCTTCGGTGAAGGCCACCTGGTCGATCTGTCCCGACACCCGTGGCCGTACCTCTACCGTTTCGGGTGCCTCCAGGCGGCCGGTGAATTCGTCCCATTCGTTCACCGGTTGTTCCAGCACTTGGGCAACGGTGACCTTGGGCGCGCCAGGCGCCTGCGCCTGATCGGGTGCGCGGCCGCAAGCGCTCATCACCACAACGGCCAGCAGGGCCAGTGGCAAGCGCAGGTTTTTTAGAGACTGATCCATGAGAAAGTCCGCCAGGATAAATAGGAAGTGGGCGGATCATGATCTCGATGATGACCATCGACGAATCGAATGGTTTAAAGATAACTATCATCGCGAATGATGGGATGGGCTAAAAGTGCGCCATTCGAAGCGATTTAATAAGCTAGCTATCAATTAAATTGATTGTTCGGTCAGGAATTTTGGCCGTAAACATTCCCGGTGGCGGCGATGGCCTGCATCGCAGGCCAAGGCCCGACTCAGATTACGAAAAAGCCATGAGTGGCATCACGACCCAATTGCTCGACCAGGCCGAACTCCCAGTCCAGGTACGCCTGCATGGCCTCGCGCGGGGCGTCGGTGCCCTCGTAAGGGCGGCGATAGCGATCGATACGCGGTGAGGCCAGGTGGGCCTCGCCACTTTCCAGGGGCAACCCGGCCGCAATCCAACTGGCCGTTCCGCCTTGCAACACAAACACCGGCTTGCCGGTCAGGGCTTCCACCTGGGGTACGGCGAACTGCGCGAGCAGGGCGCTGCCGCAGGTCAATACATAGCGCTGCGCTGCGGGCAGTGTTCGCAGCGCCTGGGGCAGGTCGCTGCGCAGCACCCAATGGGCGCCAGGGATATGCTGCTTGACGTGATTGGCACTGGAAGTGAAATCCAGCACCTGGGTGTCCCCCTCCTGCAACCATTGCTGCAGCGTCGCGGCGGCGATAGGTTCAAAAGGCGTCGCCTGGGGCACCGGAATCTTCCAGTCGCCCTGTTCGCTGAAGTCCTCGGGGCGCAGCCCATCGATGACGTACACCTGCCAACCCAGTTGCGCCAGCCACGAGGCCGACATGTTGGCCCGCACGCTGTCGTCGTCACTGAGGACGATACGGGCGCCGCGCACGCTGGCGAAGTGATCGGTCTCCTGGACCAGTTGCCCGCCCGGCGTCGAGCGTGCACCGGGGACATGGCCCGCCGCGAATTCCTCAGGGGTGCGCACATCGAACAGGTAGGTGGTGCGATCGTTCTGTGCCTGCCATTGGCGCACCTGTGCCAGGCTGGCGCGGCCGACACCGGCCCGGTCAGCCACACGTCGTGCGTCCTGGCTGGCCAGCTGCCGAGTCAGGTCGCTGACAGCGCCGAAGCGCCGCGTCTGGCCGTGTTCCAGCGTTTGCCCGGCCAGGGTCCAGCCGATGGTGCCATTGCGCAGGGCCGATATCGGATTGGGCAGGCCGGCATTGACCAGCGATTGCGTACCGATAATGCTGCGGGTGCGTCCTGCGCAGTTGACGATGATGCGAGTGGCGGGGTCGGGCGCCAGTTCGCGCGCGCGCAGGACCAATTCGGCCCCCGGTACGCTGACGCCGCTGGGGATACTCATGGTCTGGTATTCATCGAAGCGGCGGGCATCCAGCACCACCACGTCGGCGCGGCTGTCGAGCAGTGCCTTGACTTCTTCGGCCGCCAGCGACGGCGTATGCCGCTCGCTCTCGACCAGTTCGCCGAAGGCCTTGCTCGGTACGTTCACGTCAATGAACAACTCGCCACCGGCCTCTCGCCAGCCCTGCAGACCGCCGTCGAGCAGCGCGACATCGCTGTAGCCCAGTGCTCGTACGCGCTCCAGCGCCTGTTGCGCCAGCCCTTCGCCGTTGTCGTAGAGGGTCACGGGCGTGTTGCGTCGAGGAATCCGTGCCAACCATTCGATCTCGATTTTCGACAGCGGGATATTCGCAGCGAACAACGGGTGGGCTTCGGCGAACGGCGCTTCTTCACGCACATCCACCAGGGCAACTTCCTGCTGATCGAGCAGGGCGCGGCGGATGTCGCTATACGTGCGTTTCAGCGGATGGCTCATACAGTACGGTTCTCTTTGGAAAGGTCCCAGATGTTGGGCAACACCTGATTGGAATAGCCCGAGATGAAGAGTTTCTCGCTGCCGTCGGGTTGGTAGACGGCGCGGTGCACGGCGCCGATGTTGGCGCCATACACATGAATACTGACGGACACGCGATCGGCGAACGCGTTGCTGACCTGGTGAATGTCACCGACCCGGGGCGATACGGCTTCCACATCGCCTGGCTGCAGACGCACGGCAGCGCCTTGCGGGTGCAGCCGCCCTGTGGTGTCACGGGTGTAGCCCTGGGAATCCTCGGCACCGCGCAGCATGCCGATCAGCCCCCACACGCGGTGATCATGGATGGGCGTGCGCTGGCCAGGCCCCCAGACGAAACTGACCACGCTGAAGCGCTCGCGCGAGTCGACGTGAAGCAAATATTGCTGATAGCGTTCAGGGTCCGGTTGCGCGTAAGCCTCCGGAAGCCAGTCATCATGGCTGACCAGTTGCGCGAGCAGTTTGCCGCCGCGTTGCAACTTGTCACCCTCGCGGGGATCGCTGTCGAGCAGTTCGGCCAGGGCACCGATGAAGGCGCGCAAGCGTTCGGGGTGGCGAAGCTGGGTCATGTCGGCTCCATTGCAGCCTGCGGATCATGGCAATGATTTAAACATAATGATTGGCGTCAATATGCGATCATTTAATGATTAGCTTAGGTCTCGTTGGAATTAACGAGGCCTGCACCTGTGTCAGTTGGCTATTGACGCGGGACGATGCGCGGTGAACCGGGAGGGCCGCTCGACCGCCTTCTGATCGGTGCCAGGGTCAAATGGCCGTGACCAGGGCCAGCGGCCCTGATTGCAATTGCTCGCGCAGGAACGCCACGCAGACCCGGACCTTGGCCGATTCGCTGGCACGGCTCGAGGTGACTGCCCACACATCGGCGGGCTGTTGCCAGGCCGGCAGGATATGCACCAAGTCGCCGGACTTGAGGTTGGCCGCCACATCCCACACCGAGGCCATGATGATACCGTGCCCCTCGCGGGCCCACTCACGCACCACGTCGCTATGGTTGGCGGCCATGGGGCCGGTGATTTTCACGCTGTGTTCGCCTTGCGGCCCGTGCAGGTGCCACACGCCGAAACGCTGGTCGCGCTCTCGGAACAGCAGGCAGTCATGGTGCGCCAGGTCGGCCGGGGTGCGGGGCGTGCCCATGCGCTGCAGGTAGCGGGGGGCGGCGCACAGCAAGCGATGGCTGGTGGCGATGCGGTGGGCGATCAGGTGGGGTTCCGTCACCTCACCGACCCGCAGGTCGATGTCGAAGTTGTCCTCGAGCAAATCCACGCGCCGGTCCAGCAGCTCCAGCCATACTTCCAGCGCCGGGTGGCGCTGGCGCAGTTGCGACAGCAGCGGCGCGATGAATTCCCGGCCCAGGCGCAGGCTGGCCGCGATGCGCAAGGTCCCGTGGGGCTCGTCACGCACGCCCGAGAGCGCCTGCAGCATCTGGTCGACATTGCCCAGAATGGTCTGCGCCCACGCGAACACCGTTTCGCCATCGGCCGTGATACTGACCCGGCGCGTGGTGCGCTGGAACAACTTGCACCCCAAGGCCTGTTCCAGCATGGCAATACGTTTGCTCACATGCGCCGCAGAGATGCCGGTGTAGTGGGCGGCAGCGATGAAGCTGGCCCGACGCGCCACGACACAGAACAATCGCAGGTCGCGTAGGAACGTGTCATTGTTCGCTAATTGCGCATTGTGAATCTTCATGATGGTCAATTATGTCTTTGTGGCGTTTGATTATCCTACCGCATCTCCCATGACCACCGCAGGACTCAGCATGCAGCCGCTTGGTATCGTCGTCGCAGGTGCTGGCCAGATCGGCCGCCGGCACATCGAACTGATCAGGGCCAGCAGCGAATGCCGTCTGCTGGCAATCGTCGACCCCAGTGCAGCGGCGCCAGACTTGGCTGACCGCCTGGCTGTGCCCTGCTACCACGACCTGGCGCAACTGTTCGCGCGTGAGCGGCCGGCGGGTGTCATCCTGGCGACGCCCAATGCCTTGCACGTGCAACAGACCCTGGCCTGCATCGAGGCGGGCGTGGCCGCACTGGTCGAGAAACCCGTGGCGCATACCCTCGAGCAGGCCGAGCATCTGTTGGCCGAAGTCGAGCGCAGCGGTGCCAGGGTACTGGTCGGCCATCATCGTGCCCACAGCCCGATCCTCGCCGCCGCCCGGGCCTTGATCACCAACGGCGGGTTGGGCGAGTTGGTCGCCGTGCAAGGCAGTGCCCTGTTCTACAAACCGCAGGACTACTTTGACAGTGCGCCCTGGCGGCGGGAGGCGGGAGGCGGGCCGATCCTGATCAACCTGATTCATGAAATCGGCAACCTGCGCTCGCTGTGTGGCGAAATCGTCGCGGTGCAGGCGCTCGCCTCCAGCGCCGTGCGCGGGCATGCGGTCGAGGACACGGTTGCCATCAACCTGCGCTTCGCCGGTGGCGCCCTCGGCACTTTCCTGTTGTCGGACACCGCCGCCAGCGCCCGCAGCTGGGAGCAGACCTCACAGGAAAACCCGGACTACACCACCTACACCGACGAAGATTGCTACACCCTGGCCGGCACCCAGGGATCGCTCGCCGTGCCTAGCCTGCGCTTCAAGCGTTACGCCGATACAGGCGCGCGGTCCTGGTTCGAGCCATTCGACTGCTCAACGCTGCACGCCCAGCGAGATGACCCGCTGCAGCATCAACTGAGTCATTTCTGCGCCCTGATTCGCGGCGAGGTCGAGCCCCTGGTCAGCGTGCGCGACGGCGTGCAGAACGTGCGTATCATCGACGCCATTGCGCGGGCCGTGAGCAGCGGAGGCACGGTGGAAATAAGCTAACCTGACGTCATAGCGCCATGCCCTATGGCTTTTGCACGAGGATTTCGATTGATTCAGGTTCTGGCGATTACGGCACCCATTTTCATCATCATTGCGCTGGGCTATTTCTCTGCCCGAACGGGCCTGATCAATCGCGACCAGTTGCGCGGCATTGGTACCTTCGTCATTACGTTCGCGTTGCCGGCACTGGTCATCAAGGCGTTGGCCGAGCGTCCCATCAGCGAAGCGTTCAACCCGCATTACCTGATGGCCTACGGGCTGGCCTCACTGATCTGTTTCGCCGTGGGCATGGCGGTGTTCCGGGCGTACCGCAAGGCGTCGCTGCACGACAGCGCCATTGCCGCCATGGGCATGTCCGTGTCCAACAGTGCCTTCATCGCCTACCCGATAGCCGCCATGGCCGCCGGCTCGCAAGCCGTGGTGGCGCTGGCCCTGGGCATGCTGGTGGAAAACCTGCTGATGATCCCGCTGGCCCTGGCTCTGGCCGAAGCAGGCCGACAGGCCGGTGGTTCCAAGCTGACGGTGGTGCGCGAAACGCTGATGCGGCTGGGCAAGAACCCGCTGATCCTGGCCATTGTGGTCGGTGGCAGTCTGTCGTTGCTCGGCGTGCGCATCCCCCTGGCGCCGCTGAAAGTCATCGAAATGCTCGCCCAGGCGTCCGCGCCGGCGGCGCTGTTCGTGATCGGTGGGGTGTTGTATGGCACGCGGGTTCGCGGGCAGATGAGCGAAATTGCCCAGATCAGTGCGGGCAAGTTGCTGCTGCATCCCGCGCTGGTAGGGCTGGCGTTCTGGCTGTATGGCGATCTCGACCCGGCGCTGGTGGTGGCCGGCGTGGTCATGGCCAGCGCGCCGATGATGAGCGTCTACCCCATCCTGGGCCAGCGCTTCGGCCTCGAAGGGCGGTGTGCCGCCGCCCTGGTGGTCACCACGCTGGCCTCGTTCTTCACCATCAGCGTGGTGCTGATGATGGTCTAGGCAGCGCTAAAAGGTTTTGAAACATATTCACGCTGGGGCATTGATCTTTCAGAGCGGTACGATCGCTGCCCGACATCACTGAAGACACCTGATGAACAGCTCCTCGGAACCTCCCAGTTTCGCGCTAGACTCCCCTCGCACGACCCTCTTTCTATCCCGCACGAGTGACCGCCCATGGAATGGCTAGCAGACCCTACGGCCTGGCTGGGCCTCGCCACGCTGATCGTTCTGGAACTGGTGCTGGGTATCGACAACCTGGTATTCATCGCCATTCTCGCTGACAAGTTGCCACCGCATCAGCGCGACCGTGCGCGCATTCTCGGCCTGTCGTTGGCCCTGATCATGCGCCTGGGCCTGCTGGCCAGTATCTCCTGGATGGTGACGCTGACCGAGCCGCTGCTCGAGGTCTTCGGCAAATCCTTCTCCGGGCGCGACCTGATCATGCTGTTCGGTGGCGTGTTCCTGCTGTTCAAGGCGACCATGGAATTGCATGAACGCCTCGAAGGGCATGTCGCCCAGAAGACCGGCAACCTGCGTTACGCAGCGTTCTGGCCGATCGTGGCGCAGATCGTCGTGCTCGATGCGGTGTTTTCCCTGGACGCGGTCATCACGGCCGTGGGCATGGTCGACGAGCTGTCGATCATGATGATCGCGGTGATCTTCTCCATCGGTCTGATGATCGTTGCCAGCAAGCCGCTGACCCGTTTCGTCAACAGCCATCCCACGGTGATCATGCTGTGCCTGGGCTTCCTGATGATGATCGGCTTCAGCCTCACGGCCGAGGGCCTGGGTTTCCACATTCCCAAGGGCTACCTGTACGCGGCCATCGGGTTCTCGATCCTGATCGAAGTGTTCAACCAGATCGCCCGGGCCCGGCGCAAGCACAAGCACCAGGACCGACCGATGCGCGAACGCACCGCCCATGCGGTGTTGCGTCTGCTCGGCGGGCGTCGCCTGGAAGCCGAGGAGGTCGACGAAGAGATCGTCGACATGGTTGCCAGCGACCAGGACAGCCAGCCCGTGCTGTTCGACCGTCGCGAACGGGTGATGATCAGCGGGGTACTGAGCCTTGCCGAGCGGCCCATCCGTACCATCATGACGGCCCGCACGCAGATCGCTCACCTGGACCTGGCCGACAGTGCCGAGGTACAGCGGGCCAAGCTGCTGGACTCGTCGTATTCGCGCCTGCCGTTGATTCGTGAAGGCCGGATCGACGAGCCGTTGGGCTTCGTGCACAAGAAGGAGTTGCTGCGGGCGCTGCTGGACGGTCACTCGCCGGACCTGGCCGTGCTGGTGCGCAAGACGATCAACCTGTTGGAAGATTTCAGCATCCTCAACGCACTCGAACAAATGCGCAGCGAGTCCACGCACATTGCCTTCGTGGTCAATGAGTTCGGCGACTTCACCGGTTTGCTGACCATGACCGACATCCTCGAGTCGATCGCCGGGCAGTTGCCCGATGCCAGCGAAGTGCAGGACCCGGACATCGTCGAGCATGAAGGCGGCTATCGTGTCGCCGGAGCATTGAACCTGGCGCGGTTGGGCCGTATCGGCTTCACCGCCAGGCCGACCGACGATTACCAGACGGTGGCGGGGCTGGTCATGAGCCTGCTCGACCGGTTGCCCAGCAAGGGTGACACGGTGCAGTGGCAGGACTGGCGCATCAGTGTGCTGGACGTGCAGGAGCGGCGCGTGCAGCAGGTGGCGATGGTGCAGGTGGCCACGGCGCTCTGATCGGCCTGTGCAGCCGCCATGAAAAGGCCGACCGGGGTAACCCGGTCGGCCTTGTTTTTCCAGTGACGCAGGAGGCGCCGGCCTAGATCGCCAGTTCAGTCCCGTCGATGCGCTGGATCACCACGGTCGAGGCACGTGGCCGTACGGTGCCGGAAGTGACCTGCAAGGCGTCATCCGACGATGGCCAGTTCCCCGGGTGCTGGATGTTGATGAACATGCTCTTGTTGTCCGGGGTGAAGGTCACGCCGGTGACCTCGCTGCCATTGGGGCCGACGAAGAAGCGCCGCAGTTGCGCCTGATTGTCGGCGTTGACCGGGATCTGCTTGCCGTTGGCATCCACCAGGTTGGCCGGGATCACCGCCAGCATCTGGTCGTTGGTGTAGCTGGTCAGCGTGGATTCGCCGTTGTCGGTCTGGATCCACAGCACGCCGCGACTGTCGAAGGTCATACCGTCGGGGCTGGCGAACTGGTTGAGCTCGGTCAGGCCCGACCTGTTCAGGCTCGGCGGCGCCGAGGCGTTGGCGCCGAACACGAAAATGTCCCAGGTGAAGCTCAATTGGTCGGCGCTGTCATGCCAGCGGATGATGTGGCCATGCCGGTTGGGCACCCGTGGGTTGGCCACGTTGGCGCTGGTGCGGGCGGTGTTGTTGGTCAGGGTCAGGTACACATCGCCGTTGAGCGGATTCACCGTGGTCCATTCCGGACGGTCCATGGGCGTCGCGCCCAGGGCATCGGCGGCGCCGCGGGTATTGATGATGATGTTGGCCAGGCTGCCGTAGATCGAGCCCAGGGTACGGCCATCGGTGGCGCGGCTGGCCTCGGTCAGGGGCAGCCACTCACCGACGCCTTCGGCGGTGAACCGGGCCACGTACAGCGTGCCGTTGTCCATGTACTTGGCACCGGTGGCCAGGCGATCGGTCGGATTGGCATCGGCGGGGTTCCACAGGGCCGTGGACACGAACTTGTACAGGTACTCGTTCTGCGAATCGTCACCCATGTAGAACACCACCGGCTTGCCCGCTTCCACATTGCACGGCCAGCAGCCTTCATGGCGGAAACGACCCAGCGCCGTGCGCTTGGTGGCCAGGGTAGCGGCGTTGTAGGGGTCGATCTCGACGATGTAGCCGTAGGTGCTGGCTTCGTTGCGATAGTCGTCGGTGGCGCTGGCACCGCGAGGGGTGATGTCGAAGCGGCTGAATTCCTGATTGACGTCGCTGCTGGCCGCACTGGTTTCCCAACCATAGTTGCTGGTGGTCGGAATGCCGATGCGCAGTTGGTCGGCAGGGCGCGTGCCAGTGTTGACGAAAATGCCCGGCCAGTTCTCCTCGCAGGTCAGGTAGGTGCCCCAGGGGGTGTAGCCGTTGCCGCAGTTGTTATTGGTGCCGCGGGTCTGGGTGCCATTGACCGAGAACTGCGTCTTGACCGCGTCGTTGCCGCGCAGTGGGCCGGCGATGTCCATCACACTGGCGGTGGTGAAACGACGGTTCAGCGGGTCGTTGTCGACCACTTGCCAGCGTCCGCTGACCTTGCGCACCCGCACCACGCCAGCGCCGTGGGCGTTGATTTCCTTGCGCGATTCCTCGACCGGGCGTGGGCGAGCGGTCGGGCCGCTGGGGTGCAAGGCATTCTGATCGATGTATTCGAAGTTGATCGCGATCAGGCCGTCGTCCGAGCTGCCATTGATGGGGAAGTAGTGCATGCCGTCATGGTGCATGCCCATGGCGTTGGCCTGGTCGATCGAGGTGTTGTTGCCGTTGGCATCCCAGGGCGCGGCCAGGCTATTGAGCGGGGTGCCCCATGGCGCCAGCACCGACGCCGTGTAGCCGGCGGCAACGGTACAGGCGTCGGTCAGGGAGCCAGGGATCGAGTCGAAGCTCAGGCTGCGTGCCACGGGCGAGGTCGGCGATGGCGTGGCCGGATCATCGTTGTCGCTGCCGCTGTCGAAACAGCCGGTCAGGCCTACCCCGGTGATCATGGCAATCGCTGCGCCCAGGCCGCCTTTCATAACCGTACGACGACTGAGGAAGTCGTTGACCACTACGTCCATGTGGAGGTTGTCACTGAGGTTGTGATTACGGTTATTGCCAGACTCTCTACTCATCTGATCAGGCCCTTTCTAGGTGTGTGAGTTGGAAAAGAGCCGTGACTGTAGGGGCCTAATATGATGATTCGTTTGCAGTTTGGTGAAATATAGCGAATCGCTACTTCGCTTATTCCGAAAAGACAGGCTGACACGAAACCGTCATTTATCCGTCGTAATCTGCGCGCCACTCGATTCTGACCAGGTTGGCGCGTAACCGATGATAAGGCGTGATGTATTGGGCATGATGGCACTGGGTGCATTGACGCCGGTGATTTCGGCCTGTTCGACGACCCGCCCGCGTGGCGCTGCCGGTGCAGGCGTCGACGTGCTGTATATCGCCGATACGCTCGATGCCCGCCAGCCAGGTCGCCCAAGCGTGCCGACCACCCGCCTGGGGCCCGTCACGCGCATTGGCCAGGCGCCCTGGCTGACCGGCAGCAGCGCCCGCGCCCAATTTGCCGGCCAGCCAGCCGTGGGCGGCCTGCTCGACGCCGATGCCGACCCGCAACTGCACACCGGCGGCTACGCCGTGCTGGGCGCCTTGCTGGCGCGTCTGCGCGAAGAAAGCGGGCAGGACAATACCCTCACTTTGGAGAACGGTCAGTGCTGGAACGGCAGCGGCCTGGCTTACCTGACCCGCGGCGTCTCCGGCGTGCAGGGCAGTGCGCTGCTCGGCGTGCAGGCCCGAGTCAGCAGCGATGAGCGACTGCTCTGGGCGCATTCCTGCGCTGGCCTGTATCGCCAGTTCGGCCAGCCGGTGCTGGGCGCCGGGCTCGCCGAGGAGCAGGCGACGGCGTTGGGTACCCAGCCGTTCAGCGTGTTCGAGCGCGGCGGCGTGCGGGTCGCCGTGGTCGGCGTGACCGATCCGTATGCGCGGGATCAGCACGCCAGCCTGGCGCAATGGCACCAACGGCTGGTGCCGGTCTTCCGGCAGGCCCGCGAGCAGGCCGATCTGGTGATAGCGCTGGCGGATGTGGGCACCGGCCCCGGTTTCTGGCTGGCCGAGCGTTTGGGCGACATCGACCTGATGCTCTGCGCGCGCGGGCAGGACCTGTGGCCGCGGCCCATCGATGTCGTACAGCCCTCGGGGAAACGCGTGCCTGTGCTGCTGGCCGGTACCCGTGCCTGCGGCGCCTTCCGGATTCGCTGCCAGCCCGAAGCCAGCGGATGGCAGTTCACCGCGGTGTTCTACCCGGCCATCGAACGCCTGCTGGACCCCGCCGGCCGCCGTTATGCCGCTGACTTCACACAACGCCTGGCCGCCCAGCGCGCTGCCCACGCCGGCTGGCTCGACCAACCGCTGGCGCGGGCGCCCGAGCCCTTGCAGCGACGCGATGTGCGCGGCGGCAGTTGGGACCGCCTGATTCACCAGGCGCTGGTCGACGACACGCAGCCCATGGCGCTGTTGCCCGGTTTGCGCTACGACAGCCCCTTGGCCAAGGGCCAGACCATCACTCGCGAACATTTGATCAGCCTGACCGGCAGCTATGCCGCGCCGGTGCTCGAGGTGCCGGCGTCACAGGTCGGCAGCGTGCTGGAAAACGCCGCCGAGCAATTGTTCGGCGAGCCGCTGCTGCTGGACAACAGCCAGGACCTGCCGCGCTGGCTCGGCCAGGACTGGCAAGTCGCCTATAGCCCCAGCGGGCAACGCATCACTGGCCTGAACGTACCGGCAGGCACGTGCCGGACCTTCGGCCTGGGCTTCTCCGCCGAGGCCGGGCAACCGCTGTGGCAACATCTGGAGGCGTGGCTGCAGCGCCAGCCAGCCGATTGGCAACTGGCCAAGCTGGCCTTGCCGCCCGTTCGCTATGTCCAGGGCCACCCAGGCTGGCACCCGCAGGCGGGGTTGAGTTGAGCACGTCCCGGCCCTGGTTGACCGGGCTGCTGGCGACCCTGGCTGCCTGGCTGGCCGCGCAATGCCTGCTGGCCCTCTGGCATGGCGTGCCGGCCTTGCCGACCGCGCCGCTGCAGACGCTGCCGACACCCGGCCTGCTGGCTGCGCACTGGAATGCCCCGGTGCCCGGCGCACAGCTGCCGTTGACCACCTTGCCGGTGGAGTACGTCGGTGGCCTGCGCGCCGTTCCCTTGAGTGCCACGGTGGTGGTCTTGCGTTACCAGCAACAGCAACGCGCACTGAGCCTGGGGCAGCGACTGGCCCCCGGCGTGACCTTGCACGCCATTACCCAGCAGGGGCTGGTTTTCAATAACAACGGCCGTCATGAGCGTTTGCCGTGGCCCGCGCCACGGCCGCTGACCGGCCTCAAACGCCAGGGATGAACCGAGTGAAGAGTGTCAATCCGGGCATGTGCCTGTGGCTGTCTTGCCTGTTGGTCTGCTTGCCTGCCGGTGCCGTCGAGGCGACGCCGGACGTGCCCGTCGCCAATGAGGTAATCGTCGACGACGACGGCACACCGCTGTACGAAGTCAATTTCATCGACACGGACCTGGGTGAGTTCATCAACAGCGTCTCGCGCATCACCGGCACGACTTTTATCGTCGACCCGCGGGTGAAAGGGCAGGTGACGGTGCGCAGCATCGAGCCACTGAGCAGCGACGACATCTACGGTATTTTCCTCGCTCAGCTACGCGCCCAGGGCTTCGCCGCCGTCGACCTGCCCAATGGCAACGTCAAGGTGGTGCCCGACCAGGCCGCCCGGCTGGAGCCGGTGCCGGTGGAAAAGGGCCGACAGGGCGGAGCCGGCAGTGACGGCATGGCCACCCGCGTGTTCACGGTGCGCAACGCGGCCAACGAGCAGATGCTGAACATTCTCAAGCCACTGATCGATCCGCGCGTGGGCGTCATTACCCCGTATCCGGCGGCCAATCTGTTGGTCATCACCGACTGGCGCAGCAACCTCGACCGGATCGACAGCCTGCTAAAGCAGCTCGAGCAGACCAGCCAGGAGCCCATGGAATCGCTGCCGCTGCAGCACGCGGGCGCCAATGACACGGCGCAGATGCTGACCCGCCTGCTGGCCGGCGAGCAGGGCGGCGACAGCGCCCAGGTCATCGCCGACCCGCGCAGCAACGCCTTGCTGGTGCGCGGCAGTGCCGACAGCCGCCAGCGCGTGCGTAACCTGCTGCGCAAGCTCGACGTGCCTCAGGGCGTCGTGCGCAGCGCCAACACACAAGTGGTGTACCTGCGCCATGCCAGCGCGGTGGAAGTGGTCAAGGTTCTGCGCAGCCTCAGCCAGGGCAGTGCGGCAGTTCCGGCCGCCGATTCGGCGGCGCCTGCGGAGCAGGGCAAGGTCGCGGCGGTGGTGCCGACGGCCGATGGCAGCAGTATTCGCCTGGAGTCCGAAGAGGGCACCAACGCGGTGGTGATGGTCGGCCCGGACAGCGAGTTGGCCAATTACCGCAGCATCATCGAGCAACTGGATATCCGTCGTGCCCAAGTGATGGTCGAGGCCATCATCGCCGAGGTTTCGGAAACCCGTGCCCGCGAACTGGGCGTGCAGTGGCTGTTCCTCGGCAACGGTAACAGCACGGTGCCGGTCGGCAGTGTCAGCTTCGGTGGCTCGGGCATCAACAGCCTGGCTGCGGCGGCCGCCACCGGCGACGACACGGCGCTGGGCACGCTGCTGGCCGGCATGCAGGGCGTGACCGCCGGCGTCGGCAATATCGGCAGCGGCTTCAACTTTGTCGCCTTGCTCAATGCGCTCAAAAGCGAAAGCGGTTTCAACCTGTTGTCCACGCCCACGCTGATGACCCTGGACAACGCCGAGGCGTCGATCCTGGTCGGGCAGGAAGTGCCTTTCGTGACCGGGTCCGTGACCCAGGACAACACCAATCCGTACCAGACCATCGAACGCAAGGAGGTCGGGGTCAAGCTGCGCATCAAGCCGCAGATCAATGTCGACAACACCGTGCGCCTGGACATCGTCCAGGAGGTGTCTTCGATTGCCGACAACGCTACTGCCAGCGACGTGATCACCAACAAGCGTGAAATCAAGACCAAAGTGATGGTCGAGGACAGCGGCCTGGTGGTGCTGGGGGGCCTGATCGGCGACGAACAGAACAACTCGCGCCAGGGCGTACCTTTTCTCGGCGACCTGCCGCTGGTGGGTGGCTTGTTCCGCTCCACCAGCAACAGCCAGGTCAAGCAGAACCTCATGGTGTTCATCCGCCCGCGCATTATTCGCGATGCGGCCACATTGGCGCAGTTGAGCAGCGACAAGTACCGCAACCTCAAGCAGAGCACCCGCCTGGCCTTGCCCGAGGTGGCCGATAACGCCTCGCTGCTCAAACTGTTCCCCGCTAGCCGCGATCGTCTCGATGGGCTGTCCTGGTGATGGCCCTGTTGCCCTATCGCCTGGCCCGCCAGGCCGGGGTGGCCCTGGTGCCGCAGGCGCAGGGCTGGAACCTGCTGCTGCGGGCGCAGGCCGACACCGACCAGATGCAGGAAGTGTTTCGCGTGCACGGCACGCCGCAGCGCATCGAAACCCTGAGCGACAGTGAGTTCGACGCCCAGCTCGGGCGGCTGTACCAGGGCACCGAGGCGAGTGCGGCGGCGTTGATCGAGGGCATCGCCGAGCATGTCGACCTCGACAGCTTGGTCAGCGAGTTGCCACGGGTCGAAGACCTGTTGGAAAGCGATAACGAAGCGCCGGTGATTCGCCTCATCAACGGCCTGTTCAGCGAAGCCCTGCGCCTGCGCGCTTCGGACATTCACATCGAGACCTTCGAGCAGACCCTGGTCGTGCGCCTGCGCGTGGACGGTCACCTGCGTGAAGTGATGTGCCCGCCGCGAGCACTGTCGGCGATGCTGGTGTCACGCATCAAAGTCATGGCGCGGCTGGACATCGCCGAGAAACGCCAGCCCCAGGACGGTCGCATCGGCTTGCGCTCGGCTGGCCGCGAGGTCGATATCCGAGTGTCGACACTGCCCGGCATTCATGGCGAACGGGTGGTCATGCGGGTGTTGGACAAACAGGCCAGCCTGCTGGCCCTGGCCAACCTGGGCATGCCGGCGGCGGTGGAGCAGGCCCTGCGCGCTGCCTTGGCACGGCCCAATGGCATCGTTCTGAACACCGGGCCCACCGGTTCCGGTAAGACCACCACGCTGTACGCCAGCCTCAACACGTTGAACGATGGCAGCCGCAATATCCTCACCGTCGAAGACCCCGTCGAATATGCCATTACCGGTATCGGCCAGACCGCCGTCAACCCACGCGCCGGCCTGACCTTCGCCAGCAGCCTGCGGGCCATCCTGCGGCAGGACCCCGATGTGATCATGCTGGGCGAAATCCGCGACGTGGAAACCGCACAGATCGCCGTGCAAGCCAGCCTGACCGGTCACCTGGTGCTCTCGACCCTGCACACCAACAGCGCCGTGGGTGCGGTCACGCGCCTGCGCGACATGGGTGTCGAGCCGTTCCTGATCGCCTCGAGCCTCAAGGGTGTCATGGCGCAACGATTGGTGCGGCGTCTGTGCAGCTGCGCGCGAGCGCAACCGCTGCAGGCCGCGGAACGCGCCTTGTGGCCCGAGCTGGCCGACCTCGCGCACAGCTTTCACGCGGTCGGTTGCGAGCACTGTCAGCACACCGGCTATGTGGGGCGGATTGGCCTGTACGAATTCATCGAACTGGACGCGGGCCTCATCGGGCTGATGTACGACGGCGCCAGTGAAATGGCCATGCACGACTACCTGGCGGACAAGCGCCAGAGCCTGGTGCAAATGGCGGTGCAGCGGCTGCGGTGCGCCGAGACCAGCCTGGCGGAAGTGTTACGTGCGGTGTGGGGGTAAACGCGGATGCCGACTTACCGTTATCAGGCCCTCGACGCTGCAGGACGGCAGCAGCGAGCGAGCATTCAGGCCGAAAGCGAGCGCCACGCCCGGCAACTGTTGCGCGAGCAGGGCCTGTTCGCGCGTCGGTTGCAACTGCACAGCGGCGCGGCGGGCAGCCCCCGTGGCCAGCGTCTGAGCCATGCGCAACTGTGCGAAGTCACCCGGCAACTGGCGACCCTGGCCAGTGCCGGCATTCCGCTGGTCGAGGCCTTGGCGACCCTGGAGCGACAGCTGTCCGACCCGGCGATCCGCAACCTGCTGGTGGCGGTGCGCGGCAGCCTGGGGGAGGGCCATACCCTGGCCGACAGCCTGCGCCGGCAAGGCGGTCTGTTTTCCGGGCTGTACTGCGCGCTGGTGGCCGCCGGGGAAAAATCCGGGCGGTTGGGACCGGTATGGGAACGCTTGGCCGAACACCTCGAACAGGTCGAGCGGCAACGGCACAAGGCGCGTGCTGCGCTGATCTATCCAGCGACGCTGATGCTGGTGTCGAGCGCCGTCGTCATCGGGCTGATGACCTTCGTGGTGCCGACCCTCACGGAACAGTTTTCCCACGGCGGCCAGACCCTGCCGTGGGTCACCCGCGTGCTGATCGGCCTGAGCGACGGGCTGATCTTCGCCGCGCCCTGGCTGGCGGCCCTCACGGTACTTGGCGCGCTGGCTTATGGCGGGCTGATGCGCCGCGATCACTGGCGGTTGCGCCGTGATCGTTACTGGCTGCGCCTGCCCAAGGTCGGCGCGCTGTTGCAAGTGCTCGACAGCGCGCGGCTGTCGCGCAGCCTGGCGATTCTGGTGGGCAGCGGCGTGCCGCTGCTGGAGTCGCTGCAGGTGGCGACCGCGACCGTGGGTAACCGGCAGATTCTGCTGGCGTTGCAACAGGTCAGCGAACAGGTCAAGGGCGGTGTCAGCCTGCACCGGGCCTTGAGCGGCAGCGGGCATTTCCCGCCACTGCTGCTGAACATGGTCGCCAGTGGCGAGGCCAGCGGCACCCTGCCGGACATGCTCGAGCGGGTGGCGGACAATCAGGAGCGCGGTTTTGCCCGCCAGGTCGACATGACTATGGCCTTGTTCGAGCCGCTGATGATCCTGGTCATGGGCGCTGTGGTGTTGTTCATCGTTCTGGCTGTACTGCTGCCGATCATGCAGCTGAGCCAGGGCCTGGGTTTTTGAATCGCATGAGGAGGTCGCTGTGAATCGTCGTCACACTCAACGGGGTTTTACCCTGATGGAAATCATGGTGGTGATTTTCATCATCGGCTTGCTGATCGCGGTCATCGCCCCGAGCGTGCTGGGCAGCCAGGACAAGGCCATGAAGCAGAAGGCCCTGGCTGACCTGGCCACCCTGGAGCAGGCCCTGGACATGTACCGCCTGGACAACCTGCGCTACCCCACGGCCGAGCAGGGCCTGCGGGCACTGGTCGCCCAGCCCACGGCCGCCCCGGTACCGCGCGCCTGGCGTGCCGATGGCTATATCCGGCGTCTGCCGGAGGACCCCTGGGGAGTGGCCTACCAATACCGGGCGCCCGGACAGCATGGGCGCATCGACCTGTACTCGCTGGGTGCAGACGGTGTCGAAGGCGGCGAAGGCACCGATGCCGATATCGGCAACTGGAACCTCTAGGCATGCAGCGGTCGCGCGGTTTCTCGCTGTTGGAATTGCTGGTGGTGCTGGTGATCGTCGGGCTGCTGACCAGCCTCAGCGTGGCGTGGCTGGCACCGGGTCCGCAGCCGGCCACGCAGGCCTTGCAACGGCTGGCCCAGGCCAGTCGGCAACAGGCTGCCGTGGCACGGCATGAAGGCCGGGTGGTGGGATTGCGCTGGAATGGCCAGACGCTGGAATGGCTTGCCCTGGACCCGGCGCCGGGCGCAGTGCACTGGCAGCGCCTTGATCGGCAGGACGACAGCTGGCCCCGTGACCTGCGCCCGAACTGGCTGGCCAGCAGCGAACCGCAACTGGTGTTCACCCCCTGGGGCGTGCAGCGTGCTACGCCGGTGACCTGGAGCTGGCCCGACGGCCGCGCGCACTGGCGCTGGCGGGCGAGCGGAGCACTTGAACAATCGGTACTGCCATGAAACCCCAGGGTGGGTTTACCTTGCTGGAGGTCACGGTGGCGCTGAGCATCGCGGCACTGATGGCCGTGATGGTCACGCAGTTGCTGCGCCAGCGCGTGGCCATGCATGAGGCGGTCCAGGGACAGCAATTGGGTAGCCTGTGCGCCCGCGAATTGCAGGCCCGCTTCAGTGTGGAACGCTACTGGCCGCTGCAGAGCCAGGCCAGTGGTCAGTTGCAGCAGGGCGGGGCGACCTGTTTCTGGCAATTGCAACTGGGCAATACCGGCGTGCGCAACCTGCGCCGTGGCGAGTTGACGCTGTTCGGCGACCCGCAGGCCCGCCAGCCGATCGGGCACTACAGCCTGTTTCTGGTGCGGCCATGAAGCCGCAGCACGGGTTGACCCTGATCGAACTGCTGGTGGCCATGGCGTTGACCGCGGTCCTGGGGATCATGCTCGCCGCCCTGGTCAACGGTTGGCTCAAGGTGCGCGAGCGTCTGCAGGACAGTGCGCCGCAGTGGCCGGTGCTGGAGTTCTGCCTGGCGCTGGAGCGTCATTTCGACGGTCTGAGCCTGCGCCAGTTGTATGAAAAACGTCTGCCGCTGGCACTCACCTGGCTCGACTGGCAACCCGCCCCCCAGCAGCTGCAATGGGTCGCGGCGAGCACCTGGCCCACTGCGCTGCAGCCGACCCGTCTGCAACGCGTGCGCCTGGTCGATGATCGCCGTGCGCAGCGCCTGAGCCTGTTCGGCTCGGCCGATCTGTATGCGCCCGCCGTGCCGCGCTGGGCGCTGCTCGAACAGTTGAGCGACGTCGAGCAGGTGCGTTTCAGCTTCTACCAGGGCCAGCAGTGGCTGGCCTATCCATCCACCGTCGCTGCGGCGCCCGATCGCGGCGTGCGCCTGGACTTCGTGCGCCAGGGCCAGCCGTGGACCTGTACTTTCGTCTTGCCGGACACTCGCCCATGACCTTCCTTCATCGTTTGCGCACGCGCCTGTCGCGTTCTCGACCCCACCCCTGGCTGCTGCTGTTGCCCACTGCGCAAGGGCAGCCCTGGCAGTGGTTGCACCAGGGCCTGGACGGACAACGCCAGGCCGGCAGTGGGCCGCCACCGCCGACCAGCCTCGGCGCGCACGCCGCCTTGGTGGTGCCGGCGCAGTATTGCAGCCATTTTCACGTCGCCGCGCCGCCGGGGCTCAAGCCCCACGAGTGGGCCCAGTTGCTGGAAGAGCAACTGCTGCAACCGGCCGACACGCTGGCGGTGGCGTGTATCGGCCGCGACAGCCAGCGGTTGCAACTGGTGGCGTGCGATCGCCAGCGCCTGGCGGACTGGCAGGCACAAGCCGTGCTGCTGGGCGTGCGCCTCGAGCGCTGCTGGGCGCAGATGCAGCTGTTGGCGGACCCAGCGCCCGGCGCGATGAGTGTGTGGCGGCGTGAGGGCGACCGCTGCCTGAAAACCGGTTCGGGTACTCAGCCACGCCGATGGCTGGTCTGGCCCGACGCGTTGGGCGAATTGCCCCAGCCTTGGGCCGGGCTGCTGGCCGAGCCGGTGTGCGACGACTGGCCGCCGCTGCCGGCGGATCTGCACCGCCTGCCCAGCCTCCTGCCTGCCCGGCGCGTGATGCCTGCCTGGCGGCGTGCACTGGATCTGCAGCCGGTCCAGCGCCGGCTGGCAACCAGCTGCGTGCTATTGCTGCTGGGCTGGCAGGGCGTGCTGGTGGTTCAGCAGTGGCAGCAAGGCGCTGCGGCGCAACGTCAGGTGCAGGCGCAGTTGGGCGATGTCAGCAACGTGACGCAGGCCGCTCGGCGCTTGAACGTGCGCTTGCGCGAGCAGGCCGACCTGCGGGTGCGCACCCGGCAACAGGCGAGCCTGGCGAGCGAGGTCGAGCAATGGCTGCAGCGACATCCCGGTTGGCAGGTCCAGCGCAGCCGTTTCGATGGGCGGCAATGGCAGTTGCAGATGAGCGGGGCCGGTGGGTCGATCGATAGTGCGTCCTGGCAGGCGATGGCCGACCGCAGCGGGGGCCGGGTGCAGGTCAGCCCACTGGGCGAAGGGCTGCAGGTGAATGTCGATTTTGCGGAGGCATTGTAATGGGCACCTCGCGCTGGTCGCACGCTGTGCAAGCCCTGCCGCCGACCCGACGGGCACTGATGCTCGCTGGCTGCGGCCTGGCGGTGTGCCTGACCTTGGTGCTGGCGCTCAAGCCTCTGCTGGCGCACTGGCAAGCGCTGCAGCAGTGGCGAGCACTGGCCGTGCAGGTCAACGGGCTGGCGCCCGCGGTGGTGTGGACGGGCGAGCGTTTGCAGCAACTGGCCGGTGACCAGTCGGTGGTGCTGGAGCAGGTCGAGCAGGGCGCCAATGGCTGGCAACTGCGCGGCAGCGTGGCAGACGCCGATACCCTGCAACAATGGCTGGCGACACTGCATCGACAGGGCGGCGAAGTGACCCAATGGCAGGTGGAGCGCCAAGCTACCGGCCTGCACTTCGACCTGCAACTGGCCGGGGAGGCGCGGCGATGAGCCGGCTGCTGGCCATGTGGATGGGGCTCGTCATGGGCGTTTGCCTCCTCTGCCAGGCCCCCGCAGCGTTTTATCTCGAACGCATCGACTGGTCGCCAGGCTGGCGGCCGCAGGCCATCAGCGGCACCCTGTGGGACGGTCGCATCGAGCGTCTGGGCCCATGGCAGGCCTTGGCCTGGCAACTGCGTCCGTGGGCTGGAAACCTGCAAGTGAGTGCGGCGCTGGCTGGGCAGGGCGTGCAAGCCCGGTTCAGCGGTTGGCCCTGGCAGTGGCACGCCTGGTTGGGCCCGCACGCCCGGACCCGCGTCGACAGCGGCGCCTGGCAATTGGGCGGCGACTGGCAGGGCGCGGTGCAGGTGCAGGGCCGAGGGCTGTCCTGCACTCGCGCGCAGGGGCAGGTATCGGTCACCCACCTGGCCGTGGTCACGCCCTGGTCGCTGGCCCTGGGCGACGGTGAACTGCACCTGCTCTGCAGCAGTGGCCGGCTAGGCCTGGCCGGGACGGTTCAGGCTGCAGGCCAGCATCGCCTCGAACTTCAGGGCGACTTCAGCGCCCGACGCTTGCAGTTGAGCGGCCAGCTCGAGCCCGAAGCGACCCTGCTGGCACCACTGGCCCAGGTAGGCTGGACACGAGACGGCCAGCGCCACTTCAGTCGCACAGCGCGCTGGTGATCGCCACCTGCCCGGGTTGGTCCGCTACAATGCGCGTTTGCACAGGTCGTCAGGGGGCAGAGTGACAGCACCGCGTGGGTTTATCCTGACCCGGCACTGGCGTGATACGCCAGCGGGGACGGAGGTGGATTTCTGGTTGGCCACCGACGCGGGCCCACGTCACCTGCGCCTGGCGCCGCAGCCGTCGGTGGCCTTCATTCCCGCCGAGCAGCGCGAGCAGGCCGAGCGCTTGCTGGCCGGCGAACGCGAGGTCGAATTGCGGCCCCTGCAACTGCGCGATTTCCAACAGCGGCCGGTGCTCGGCCTGTACTGCCGCCAGCATCGCCAGTTGATTCAGCTCGACAGCACGTTGCGCCAGGCCGGTGTCGACGTGCTGGAAGCCGATATCCGGCCGCCCGAACGCTACATGATGGAGCGTTTCATCACCGCCCCGGTGTATTTCGAAGGGCGCGAGCAGGGCCAGGGGCCATTGCTGGACGCGCAACTCAAACCGGCGCACGGTTACCGTCCACCACTGCGCCTGGCCTCGCTGGACATCGAGACCACGGCACGCGGGGAGTTGTATTCGATCGCCATCGAGGGCTGTGGCCAGCGCCAGGTCTACATGCTCGGCCCGGTGAACACCACCACGCCGGTGGATTTCCAGCTGGATTATTGCGACAGCCGCGCTCAGTTGCTGGAGAGGCTCAACGCGTGGATACAGCGCCACGACCCGGACGCAATCATCGGCTGGAACGTGGTGCAGTTCGATCTGCGGGTGCTGCACGAGCATTCCCAGCGCCTCAATATTCCCCTGCGCCTGGGCCGCGGTGGCGAGGTCATGGGCTGGCGCCAGCAAGGTGGGCAGGGGCGTCACTACGTGGCGTCGGTGCCGGGGCGGCTCATCATCGACGGCGTCGAGGCACTGCGGTCGGCAACCTGGAGCTTTCCTTCGTTCAGTTTGGAAAACGTCTCGCAGACTCTGCTGGGCGAGGGCAAGGCCATCAACAACCCCTACCAGCGCATGGACGAGATCAACCGCCTGTTCGCCGAAGACAAAGTGGCCCTGGCGCGCTATAACCTCAAGGACTGTGAACTGGTCACCCGGATCTTCGCCAAGACCCAACTGCTGACCTTCCTCCTGGAGCGGGCGACCGTCACCGGGCTGCCGGCCGATCGCAGCGGCGGTTCCGTCGCTGCATTCACCCATTTATACCTGCCCATGCTGCACCGGCGTGGCTTCGTCGCGCCCAACCTGGGCGAGCGCCCGCCCGAAGCCAGCCCGGGCGGTTTTGTCATGGATTCGCAGCCCGGCCTGTATGACTCCGTGCTGGTGCTCGACTACAAGAGCCTCTATCCGTCGATCATTCGCACCTTCCTCATCGACCCGGTCGGGTTGATCGAGGGGTTGCGCCAGCCCAGCGATGCCGATTCGGTCGAAGGCTTTCGCGGCGCTCGCTTTTCCCGCCAGGTGCACTGCCTCCCGGCCATCGTCGAGCAAGTCTGGCAAGGCCGCGAAACGGCCAAGCGCGAGGGCAACCAGCCGTTGTCGCAAGCCTTGAAGATCATCATGAATGCCTTCTACGGCGTGCTGGGCTCCAGCGGCTGTCGTTTCTTCGACACGCGGCTGGCGTCTTCCATCACCCTGCGCGGCCACCAGATCATGCGCCAGACCCGCGAGTTGATCGAAGCCCAGGGCTATACGGTGATCTATGGCGACACGGATTCCACTTTCGTCTGGCTGGGAGAGGGGCACGAGCATGCGCAGGCCACCGCCATTGGCAACGCGTTGGTGCAACGCATCAACCACTGGTGGCGTGAATCCCTGCAACGAGACCTCGGCCTGGACAGTGCACTGGAACTGCAAATGGAGACGCACTTTAAGCGCTTTTTGATGCCGACCATCCGCGGCGCGGAAGAAGGCAGCAAAAAACGCTACGCCGGCCTGGTGCAAGCGGCCGACGGCAGTGCCCGCATGGTCTACAAAGGCCTGGAGAGCGTGCGCACCGACTGGTCGCCGTTGGCCCGCGAATTCCAGCAGACGTTGTACCTGCGCATCTTTCAGCATGAGGACTATCGCGATTATGTGCGCGAGACGGTGCGCCGTACCCTGGCCGGCGAGCTGGACGAGCAACTGATCTATCGCAAGCGCCTGCGCCGCCCCCTGGACGACTACCAGCGCAACGTGCCGCCGCATGTGCGCGCAGCACGGCTGGCCGACCAGTTCAACCAGCGCATGCAGCGCCCCCTGCAATACCAGAACGGCGGCTGGATCAGTTACGTGATGACCCTGGCTGGCCCCGAGCCGCTGGAAAACCGCCTGACCGCCATCGATTACGATCACTACGTCAGCCGGCAACTGCAGCCGGTGGCCGATGCGATCCTGCCGTTCGTTCAAGACGATTTCGCCACCCTGGTCGGGGGGCAGATGGGCCTGTTCTAGGCTGATTCAATCGAGCCAGACAACGAAAAACCGCCCAGGCATCGGGCGGTTTTTGTAGGGCCGGCGTGGGGTCAGGCGACGTGTTGCGTCGAATTGACCGCGTCGAGGCGGTTGCGCTCGTATTCCTGTTTATCCACGGCCTGGGCATCCGGCTTGCCCAGGTCGCTCATCGGAATGCGATAGGTTTCCTTGGCGAAGAACGCAGCCGTGGCGGCGATGCACGTGATGCCCAATGCCAGCGAACCGACGATGACCGGAATGTTGGTCGAGCCGGGTGGCGCCATGGCGGCGAACAGGGCAGGCAGCATGGCGGTGATCAGGGTACCGACGTTCTGCGAAATGGCCATGGCCGACACGCGGTAGCGAGTGTGGAACAGCTCTGGGTAGAAGCTGGGGAACACGGCGTTGTAGCCCTGGTAGAACACGCCCCACATCAGGATCGACATGCCGAAGGCCAGGGGTACGCTGTGAATGCTGATGGCATACAGGTACACGAACGACAGCAGCCCGGAGCTGAGTGCGCCGCCAATGATCAACGGGCGACGACCGATCTTGTCGGACAGGTTGCCCACGAACGGAATCACCAGCACCGCGACAATGTTGCCCACCACCGGAATCCACAGGTAGACGCTCTTCTCGAAGCCGATCCCGTAGGCCGGTTGCACGGCATAGGCCGCACCGAAGATGGTGGCCACCACCGGAATGACGTTCATCAGCGCCATGCACATCACCAGGCCCATGTTTCTCCAGCTGTGCTTGAAGGCATCGGCGATGGGTGAGGAAGGCAGTTTGGCCTTGGCTTCTTCCTTGGTGAAGGCAGGCGTTTCGTTGACCTCGCGACGGATGATGTAGCCGGCGATCAGCACCACGGCGCTGAGCAGGAACGGAATCCGCCAGCCCCACGAGTTGAACATCTCATCGGGCATGAAGTAGGCCAGTGGCAGGAAAATCGCCGCCGCGAAGATTTGTCCGGCCTGCACGCCTTGCAGGGTGAAGCTGGCATAGAAGCCTCTTCGCCCGAAAGGCGCATGTTCCAGAATCATCGAACTCGCCCCGGAGATTTCCCCCGCCACGGCAAAGCCCTGGATCAGACGCAGCACCACCAGCAGTGCGGGTGCCAGCAGCCCGACCTGGCTGTAAGTGGGCAACAGGCCAACGGCCATGGTCGCGAACCCCATCAGCCACATGCACAGCAACAACACGTTCTTGCGCCCGCGGGTGTCACCCCAGTGTCCCAGGAAGGCGGCACCGATCGGACGGGCCACGTAACCCACGCCATAGGTCGCCAGCGATGCCACGATCGCCACCTTGGGGTCGGTATTGGGGAAGAAAATCTGCGGGAAGATCAGCGCTGCCGCCTGGGCGTAAATGAAGAAGTCATAGTATTCCAGCGCCGAACCCACCCAACCGCTGGCGGTGGCTTTCTTCGTTTGCTGCGAGCCGTGGGACTCGGATTGAGCATGAGCCATGCTGTGTCTCCATTGTTTTTATTATGTAGCGAGTTCAATCCATCAACTTTGCGTGACAAGACCTGGCTGGCGGAGAGTGCCGCAGGCTCGATCAGTGCAAAACTAACTGGGTAGTTAATGTTTAACAGGCGGTATGGGGTGAGTCAACAGCGCCAGTCTGGTCCAAAAACCGGGTTTTTTCTAACTATTTCTGCTTGGGCGAAATCCCTGTGACTCGACCCTGCCGACCGCAAACCCTTGAGCTAGACAGGTGGTCACTGGCGACGCGACGACTACTGCCTGCACGCAGGGGTTCGGTAACGCCTTGTACCGATATGAAGCTTGCTTACGACTTCGGCCGATGATCGCACACAATCCTTGCCGGGCAGGGGCCGGGCAACCCTCGGATCGAAGGTGCTTTTCAAAAAGCGGCCACAGGAGTACAAATGTACTCCATGAAGACTTTAACGCCCCGTCGTACTGCCATCCTGGCTTTTATCCGTGAACGCATCACGGAGCATGGCCAGCCCCCCAGCCTCGCCGATATCTGCGAGGCCTTCGGCTTCGCTTCGCGCAGCGTGGCCCGCAAGCACATTGTCGCGCTGGCCGAAGCCGGTCATATCGAAGTGCGTGCCCACCAGGCCCGCGGTATCCGGCTGCTCGAGCCCCGCGCGGCGCTGCTGGAAATTCCTCTGGTCGGTCGGGTGGCGGCGGGGCGGCCCATCGAGCCGGACGCGGGTATCCATGATCATTTACTGTTCGACGCCCGAATGTTCAGCAAGACCCCGGACTTCCTGTTGCAGGTTGCAGGTGACTCGATGATTGGCGACGGCATCCTGGACGGCGACCTGGTCGGGGTCAAACGCGAGCTGGAGGCACGCTCGGGGCAGATCGTCGTGGCCCGCCTGGAGGGCGAAGTGACCATCAAGCGCCTGGAACTGGGCGTCAACGGGCTGCGCCTGTTACCGCGCAACCCTGCCTACCAGGCCATCGAGGTCGGGCCGGAGCAGGATTTCAGCCTCGAAGGCATTTTCTGCGGGTTGATCCGGCGATGATCGGCGCTGTCGTCAGCCTCGAGGGCCTGCTGGACCAGCGACGCGTCTGGAAGGGCAGTCATCAGCCCGCGGCCACAGCACTGCAGCCCACCGGGCATGCAGCACTCGACCAGGCCTTGCCGGGCGGGGGCTGGCCGGATGCAGCCTTGAGCGAGATCCTGTTACCGGCCGACGGCAGCGGCGAGTTGCATCTGCTGTGGCCTACGCTCGCGCGGTTGAGCCAGGCCGGTGAGCGGATTGTCCTGGTGGCACCGCCGTTGGTTCCCTATGCACCGGCCTGGCGTGCTGCCGGCATCGAACTCAAACAGTTGGCGATCATCCAGGCCGATGCCCGGCAGGCGTTGTGGGCCGCCGAGCAGTGCCTGCGCTCGGGCAGTTGCGGAGCCGTGCTGTGCTGGCCGCAGGCGGCCGATGATCGAGCCTTGCGCCGCCTGCAGGTCGCGGCTCAAACCGGTGAAACCCTGGCCTTCGCCCTGCGCCCGGCCTGGGCGGCGAACAATCCGTCGCCGGCCGCCGTGCGGGTCAGCATCGAGCGATGCCCCGACCGGGTACGCATTCTCAAGTGCCGGGGCGGGTTGGCCCCCGCGGCGCCCATCGCCCTCGCGGCGCGGGCCTGAGGCAGCCATGCTCTGGGCCTGTATTCTGCTGCCGCAACTGGCGCTCGATGGCGTGCAGCGCGACTGCCCCGAACTCGATCAGCCGCTGGCATTGCTCGGTGGCCCGGCCCAGCGTCGGGTGCTGCAGGCGGTCAATCCGGCAGCCCGCGCGCTGGGGCTGAAGCCGGGGCTGTCCTGGGCAGCGGCGCAACTGCTGAGCACGGACTTCACGGCGCGTGATTATGACCCGGCTCGCATCGACTATTGGCAGCAGTTTCTTGCCGCCTGGGCCTATCGCTTCAGTTCACAGGTCAGCCTGCATTTCCCCCGCGCGCTGTTGCTGGAGGTGCAGTCGAGCATGGCCCTGTTCGGCCCCTGGCCAGCCTTCGAAGCGCGGCTACGGGCAGAACTTCGACAGTTGGGCTTCACCCACCGCATCTGCCTGGCGGCCCATCCATTGGCGGCGCGGATGCTGGCCAACGCCTACGACGGCTTTCATGCCACTGACCCGGACATCCTGCGCCAGGCCGTCGAACGGCTGCCAGTGGGGCGCGTTGGCCTGCCGCCCGAGGCGGCTACCAGCCTGCAGCGCATGGGGCTGCGCAGTGTCGGTCAAGTGCTGGCGATGCCACGCCAGCAGTTGGCCCGGCGCTTTCCGGCCACGGTGCTGCACCATCTGGACTGCCTGACCGGCGCACGACCGCTGGCCCTGCAGTTTTTCGCCCCGCCCGACGTCTTCGATCAGCGCATCGAGTTGAATTTCGACGTGGAGTCGCACCAGGCGTTGCTGTTTCCGCTGCGCCGCCTGATCAATGACCTCAGCACCTACCTGTCCAGCCGCGATGGCGGCGTGCAGCGCTTCGTGGTGCTGCTCGAGCACGCCCAGGGGGCGCCGAGCGAAGTCCCCGTGGGCCTGCTCGCGGCCGAGCGCGATGCCGAGCTGCTGTTCGAATTCGCCCGCGGGCGGTTGGAGTCGTTGCAGGTGCCGCGCCCCGTGCGCAACGTGCGCCTGCTGGCCGAGGACCTGCCGCGCTTCGTGCCCGCCTGCAAACAACTGTTCGACCCCCGTGCACACCAGGCACAACCCTGGGAGCAACTGCGTGAACGTATTCGCGCGCGGCTGGGCGAGGAGGCCCTGCACGAGCTGCATGCGCATGCCGACCATCGACCGGAGCGGGCCTGGCGCCGCCAGCCCGGGGTGGCACCGGAGCCGCTGCCGGCGGTGCTGCGGCCGGGCTGGTTGCTGCGCGAGGTCGAGCCGCTGGACGAGCTGACGCTGCAGATCATCGCCGGCCCCGAACGCATCGAGTCGGGCTGGTGGGACGGCGGTGACGTGCGCCGCGACTATTACCGTATCCAGACCCTCAGCGGCCGCCAGGCCTGGGCCTATCGCACCGTGGGCAAGGACGAGCCGATGCAGATCCAGGGCTGGTTCTCATGACCCTGGCCTACGCCGAGCTGCATTGCCTGTCCAATTTCAGCTTTCAACGCGGCGCGTCCAGCGCCAAGGAGCTGTTCGAGCGGGCGGCCGCCCATGGCTATCAGGCCCTGGCCGTGACCGATGAGTGCACCCTGGCCGGTGCGGTGAGGGCGTGGCAGGCCGCCCGGGAAGTGGGCCTGCCCTTGATCGTTGGCAGCGAAATGCGCATCGACGACGGACCCAAGGTCGTGCTGCTGGCCGCCGACCTCAGCGGCTATCAAGCCTTGTGTCGATTGATCACCCTGGCCCGGCGTCGTGCGCCCAAAGGCCGCTACCAGGTGCTGCGCGACGACTTCAATGAGGTCGACCGCAGTGGCCTGTTGGCCCTGTGGCTGCCTGGGCAACCTGCCGACCTGGCCCATGGGCATTGGCTCAAGGGGCGCTTTGCCGACCGTCTCTGGCTGAGCGTGCAACTGCATCGCGGCCCGAACGATCGTCAGTGCCTGCTCGATCTGCAAGCCCTGGCCGCGACACTCGGCCTGCCCCTGGTGGCCAGTGGCGACGTGCATATGCATGCCCGGGGCCGCCGCGCCTTGCAGGATGCGCTCACCGCCGTACGCCACCATGTGCCCGTGGCCGAAGCCGGCCACGTGCTCTACAGCAATGGCGAGCGCCATCTGCGGTCATTGCCGCAACTGGCCGACCTGTACCCGCCGGCATTGCTGCAGGAGAGTGTCGCCATCGCCCGGCGCTGCCATTTCGATTTCACCCAGTTGCGTTATCAATACCCGCGTGAACTGGTGCCCCAGGACGAAACGCCCACGACCTGGCTGCGCAAGCTGGTCGACGATGGTGCCAGGAATCGCTGGCCCGAGGGCGTGCCTGACAAGACCCGCCATTTGCTCGACCATGAGCTGGCCCTGATCGCCGAGCTGGGCTACGAAAGCTATTTCCTCACCGTGCACGATATCGTCCAGTTCGCCCGCCGCCGCGCGATCCTGTGCCAGGGCCGCGGCTCGGCCGCCAATTCGGCGGTGTGTTTCGCCCTGGGCATCACCGAGCTGGACCCCAGCCGGCAGAAGGTGCTGTTCGAACGCTTCATCTCGCGCGAGCGCAATGAACCCCCGGACATCGACGTCGATTTCGAGCACGAGCGCCGCGAGGAAGTGCTGCAATACATTTTTCGCCGATATGGCCGTCACCGTGCCGCGCTGACCGCGGTGGCCAGCAGCTATCGCGGCACCGGCGCAGTGCGCGACATGGCGCGGGTCATGGGGTTGCCGGCCGACCAGATCAACGCGCTGGCCGATTGTTTCAGTCGCTGGAGCGACAGCCTGCCACCGGTGGAACGGCTGGTTGAAGCGGGGTTCGACCCGGACAATCCATTGCTGCAACGCGTCATGGCATTGACCGGCCAATTGATCGGCTTTCCGCGCCACCTGTCGCAGCACCCCGGTGGCTTCGTCATTTCCGAACATTCACTGGACACCTTGGTACCGGTGGAAAACGCTGCCATGCCCGATCGCACGGTCATTCAGTGGGACAAGGACGACCTGGACCTGGTCGGCCTGTTGAAGGTCGACGTCCTGGCCCTGGGCATGCTGAGCGCCATCCGCCGCTGTTTCGGCCTGCTGCAGACCTATCGCGGCAAGTCCTGGACGCTGGCCACTGTGCCTCGTGAAGACGCTGACACCTACGCCATGATCAGTCGTGCCGACACGCTCGGGGTCTTTCAGATCGAGTCGCGCGCGCAGATGGCCATGCTGCCGCGGCTGCAGCCCCGGGAATTCTATGACCTGGTGATTCAGGTCGCCATTGTGCGCCCCGGGCCGATCCAAGGCGACATGGTTCACCCGTACCTGCGCCGGCGCAATAAAGAGGAGTCGGTGACGTACCCTTCGGCTGAGCTGAAGGAGGTGTTCGAGCGTACCCTGGGCGTGCCGTTGTTCCAGGAGCAGGTCATGGAGCTGGCGATCGTCGGCGCCGGCTATTCACCCGGCGAAGCCGATCAATTGCGCCGCTCGATGGCCGCCTGGAAACGCCATGGCGGGCTTGAAGTGCATCGACAACGGCTGGCCGAGGGCATGCGCAAAAATGGCTACAGCGATGAGTTCTCGGCGCGTATCTTCGAGCAGATCAAGGGGTTTGGCAGTTATGGCTTCCCCGAGTCGCATGCCGCCAGCTTTGCCTTGCTCACCTACGTCAGTTGCTGGCTGAAATGCCACGAGCCGGCTGCCTTCGCCTGTGCCTTGATCAACAGTTGGCCCATGGGCTTCTACACGCCCGATCAGGTGCTGCAGGACGCTCGCCGTCATCACATCGAGATTCGTCCCGTGGATGCACTCGAAAGCGACTGGGATTGCAGCCTGCAAGCCAAGGATACCGAGCAGCCGGCGATCCGCCTGGGCCTGCGCATGATCCGCGGCTTGCACGAGGACGTGGGCCGGCGTATCGAAACGGCGCGGCGAGCCGCGCCGTTCACCGACATCGCCGATCTGGTGGAAAGGGCCGGGCTGGACAGCCGTGCCCGCGAACACCTGGCCGATGCCGGCGCGCTGAAACGCTTGTCGGGCAACCGCCATGCCGCGCGCTGGGCGGTGGCCAGCTACCAGCCGCAGCTGCCGCTGTTCGCCGGGTTGACGCACGAGCCCGAACCCTGCGCAAGCCTGCCTTCGCCCAGTGTCGGCGAAGACCTGCACGCCGACTACAATGCCCTGGGCACGACCCTGGGCCCGCACCCCTTGAGCCTGCTGCGCGAGCAGTTGCGCCGGCTGCGCTGCCGCAGCTCTCGCGACCTGTTGCACCACGAGCACGGCCGGCCCGTCAGCGTGGCCGGGCTGGTGATCGGTCGCCAGCGCCCGGGCACGGCCACGGGGGTGACGTTCGTGACCCTGGAAGACGAGTTCGGCATGATCAACGTGGTCATCTGGCGTGACCTCGCCGAACGCCAGCGACGAGTCCTGCACGGTGCGCAACTGATGCAGGTCAAAGGCCGCTTCGAATCGCACCAGGGCGTGCGTCACGTGATCGCCGGGCATCTGATCGACCAGGCGGCCTTGCTCGACGGCCTGGAGGTGCGCAGCCGCGACTTTCACTGATCGCCCTCGCACGCCAGGCGGGCTGCGTCCCGTGCCGAAATGCAGTATTGTTACTGCACTTGAGGTAAGCCTGGTCGCACGGCCGATCGTTAGATGATAGAGGGTGTCATGGGTCACGAAAGCATTAACTGGGACAAACTGGGTTTCGATTACATCAAGACCGATCTGCGCTACCTGGCTCACTGGCGCGACGGCGAATGGCAACCCGGTACGCTGACCGAAGACAACGTGCTGCACATCAGCGAGGGTTCCACTGCGCTGCACTACGGCCAGCAATGCTTCGAGGGGCTCAAGGCCTACCGTTGCAAGGACGGCTCGATCAACCTGTTCCGCCCTGACCAGAACGCCCTGCGCATGCAGCGCAGTTGCCAGCGACTGCTGATGCCGGAGGTGTCCACCGAGGCGTTCATCGACGCGTGCAAGCAAGTGGTCAAGGCCAACGAGCGCTTCATTCCGCCTTATGGCAGCGGTGGTGCCCTTTACCTGCGTCCGTTCGTGATCGGCGTGGGCGACAACATCGGCGTGCGTACCGCCCCGGAATTCATCTTCTCGATCTTCTGCATCCCTGTCGGGCCGTACTTCAAAGGCGGCATGAAGCCGCACAATTTCATCATCTCCGGCTACGACCGTGCCGCACCCAACGGCACCGGCGCTGCGAAGGTGGGTGGCAACTATGCTGCCAGCCTGATGCCTGGCTCGAAAGCAAAAGGGCAGAGCTTCGCCGATTGCATTTACCTGGACCCGCAGACCCACACCAAGATCGAGGAAGTGGGCTCGGCCAACTTCTTTGCCATCACCCATGACGATCAGTTCATTACACCAAAATCGCCTTCGGTGTTGCCTGGTATCACCCGGTTGTCGCTGATCGAGTTGGCGCAATCGCGGCTGGGGTTGAAAGTGGTCGAGGGCGATGTATTCATCGATCAGTTGGATATTTTCAAGGAAGCCGGCGCATGCGGTACCGCGGCGGTGATCTCGCCAATCGGCGGGATCGAGTACAAGGACAAGTTGCATGTTTTCTACAGTCTGGATGAGGTAGGGCCGGTAACTCAGAAGTTGTATCAGGAGTTGACCGGGATTCAAACGGGCACTGTAGAGGCGCCGGAAGGTTGGATCATCAAAGTCGACTGAGGCGTTGATCCCAGGATTGGCAGTTGCCGTCGCAACGCCGATCCCGACTCAACCCGGACCTGGCATCCCATCTGCAGTAGCGCCTGATCTAGCCGTTGATTTTGATCTTGATCTTGATCTTGATCTTCTGCCCCGTTCCCAGCTGGCCGAACGCAGGCGTTGCGCAGGGGGAGACGAGGCAGGAGCTGAGTCAGGCGCGCTCGGCCAGGGACGGCCGATCGTGCCGTGCCCCCGGAGCAATACCGGAGTGAGGGAACCCGCAGCGCAGCGCAGGGCCAATGGAGGGGCTAGCGTTTTGCCCCCCCCTTTTAGGCGCTTGTAAAAGGGGGGTCGCCGTAAGGGCGAAACCGTCGGTGGGCGCGCTGCCCGAATGGATAAGTTCGCAGATCACTGGAGCCAAGATTGCGATTCTTGGCCAGATCCGTCTTCGCAGTGCGCCCACTGACAGTTTCGCCTTATTCGCCTTGCCACCTACTTTTCAAGCCTACGGCAGAATCTTCACCGTATGAAAAGCCGCAGTGTCATAAGGCAACTCAACGGTTTCTCGACCCGCCAGATCAGGATGCGTAGCCACCAACTGACGAATCCTCTCGAAAATCGGCGCCTGCTGTTCAGCAGGCAGACCATTGATGAAACTGATCGACCTGACCCGATTCACGATCACATCCTCGGGCGCACCCGAATGCACATAGCGGAAGTGTTTCTCATTGATCGGTGAAAACTTGTGATACGAAAGCGCCTTGCGCCACTCGCCGCTGTAGTACCGCGGATGCTCACCCGCCTGCTCAGTGACGATGTCCGCCAAGGCCTTGACCCATGCGACCGACGTATCGCGCAAGTTCCAGATCAACCCCAGGCGGCCCCCCGGCTTGAGAATCCGGTGGATCTCCTTCATCGCCTCTTCGTTGGCGAACAAATGGAAGGCCTGCGCGCACACCACCGCGTCCACGCTGCTGGCCAGCAGCGGGATCTCTTCTGCACGGCCCTCGATCACATCAATCCCTGGCCAGCGTGACTTGAATGCCGATCGCATATCAGCCAATGGCTCCACAGCGACTACCTTGGCCTTCAAGTCGACAAGGCGCGAAGTGAACTTGCCGGTGCCTGCCCCCAGGTCTACCACCACGCTACCGGGCTTGATCAACAGCGTATCGCGCAGCCAGTCATTGACTTCGGGTGGGTAACCCGGCCGGCCGCTGGCGTAGGCCTCGGTATTGGGTCGATACCATTGAAACATCTCTCTTATACTTTTCATGGATGCCCCTCAGACAACGTGCTACTTGAGACGAACAGCCCGTCAGGCTGTACGGCCGTTCTTCAGAAAGCGTAGCGTAACGTGCCAGAGCGGTAGGAATTTTTGCCGGGTGGCGTTTGAAAGCCGTCTTTCTGAGCGAGGCATGTCTCACAGCGACGCGATTACCCTGATAATCCTCAAGTTTTTCCGTTTTGCGCCGTTATCTGGCTGCCGGGCTTGCCATTTTGATGGCACAGGACCGAAGATGAACGCCGCCATAGTTGGGCATGGAGATCGTATGAATTCCCTTTCCCCGAGCCAGCCCCGGGCGCTATCCAGCCCAGGCAGGGCCGTTGCGCAACAGAACATCGAAGGTTTGCTGGCACAGGCGCGCATTGATATGCCGGCCAGCGCCTGGGCGTTCTATCGTGCCGGGGAGCAACTTCACTTGGCAGGCAGCGCCGATGAATCCAAGGCCTGGCCTGTGCTCATCGACCCCGCGCATCTCATCGATTACAGCGTCCGGCATGACCTGCATTGCTGGCCCACCGGGCATGGCGAGAAAGCGCTGGGCTGGTTGCTGGCGCCCAGGGGCAGGGGAGGCGAGGCAGGTCTGCAAGAACTGGCCCGCCGGCTGGGCGAGGCCTTGCAGACTGAAGTGCTGGCGCGCGCGCAAGTGACCCAGCGCGTGCTTTATGAAATCACCTACCTGGCCAGCTCGACCCGTGACCGCTCGGTGTTTCTGACCTGCGTGCACAAGCTGCTCGCCACGCTGATCGATGCAGAGAACTTCTATCTGGCGTTGTATGACGCCCAGAGCGGCAAAATAACCTATCCCTATTATGTCGACGTGATCGACAGCGAGGCGATGGAGGCGGAGAACTTCGAGTACCTCGACCCGGCGCAGTTGTCGATGACCGGGTACGTGCTGACCCGCGGCCAGCCGCTGCTGATCAATGCGCTGGAAATCGAAGCGGCGCAACGCCAGGGCCGCTTCTTCTGCCTGGGCCATCGGCCCGAATTCTGGATGGGCGCGCCGCTGAAGAATGCGGCGGATGAAGTCTTCGGCATGATCGCCATGCAGGTGTATGACACCTCCCGTGTCTACAGTACTGAAGATCGCGCCTTGTTTCTGGTGGTGGCCAGTCACGTGGCCATGGCGCTGGACCGCATCCTGCACCGCGCCGACCTTGAGGAAACCGTGTCGCGCCGCACCCTTGAGCTGTCGCAGCTCAACAGTGCCCTGCGCCTGGAGGTCGCTGAACGCAAGCGCGCCGAGCACCTGCAGGGTGCCTTGTTCAAGATCGCCGAGCTGTCCAGCCAGTCCGGGGAAATGTCCGAGCTCTACCACAGTCTGCATGTCATCGTGGGGGACTTGTTGTATGCACGCAACTTCTACATCGCGTTGTTCGACAGCAGCACCGATCAGGTCAGCTTTCCCTACTACGTCGACGCCCACACCAGCCAGTGCCCGCTTCCCCGGCGCGGCAGCCGCGGCCTGACCGAATATGTCATCCGCCAGCGGCGTGCCTGCCTGATCGACTATGCAGAAGCCTCGCGCCTGATGGCGACCGACGAGATCGAAGACAACAAGGAGCCCACCCGTTCCCAGTCGTGGCTGGGGATCCCGCTGTTCGATGGCCCGCAGGTGCGTGGCGTACTGGTGGTGCAAAGCTATTCGCGCGACGTGTATTACACCTTGCGCGATCAGGAACTGCTGACCTTCGTTTCGCGCCATATCGATACCGCACTGTCGCGCCGTAGTGCGGCCGATGCCCTGCACGAGGCCAACCTGAAACTCGAGGCGCGGGTGCAGAGCCGCACCCGCGAACTCGATCACGCCAATGCCAAATTGCAGTACGAAAACGCCCACGACTCACTGACCGCGTTGCCCAACCGGATCCACATGCAACAGCGCCTGCACCAGGGCTGGCTGGACTATTGCCTGGAACAGCGAGACTTGGTGGTGATGTTCATCGACCTGGACCGCTTCAAGATGGTCAATGACAGTTTCGGTCATCATTTCGGTGACCTGCTGTTGGTGCAGGCGGCGCAACGATTGCGCAGTTGCCTGCGCGAAACCGACCTGTTGGCCCGGCTCGGCGGTGATGAATTCGCGGTACTGGCACCGGACGCCGATCTGGAAGCGGCTACGGAAATCGCCGAGCGCATTCTCACGGCGTTCGACTTGCCGTTCCTGATCAACGGCCATGAAATATTCTCTTCCTGCAGCATCGGCATCGTCGGTGCCGACAGCCAGTTCCATGAAGTACCGGCCGACCTGCTGCGAGACGCCGACGTGGCCATGTATCGGGTCAAGAATGCCGGTCGCGACAGTTATGCCGTGTTCAATCAGGAGTTGCGTCGCGAGGTGTCCGACCAGGTCGAGCGCGAGGGCGCCCTGCGCACCGCGCTCAAGCGCAACGACGAATTGATTCCCTTCTTTCAGCCCATTGTCGACGTGGTCAGTGGCAAGGTGCTGGCCTATGAAGCGCTGATTCGCTGGCGCCAGGCCGACGGCCGGATCATCGCTCCCGGTGCTTTCCTGCCCGCCCTGGAAGGCCTGCGCCTGATTGGGCGGCTGGATCTGTACATGCTCAACCGCGTGGCCGAGATTCTTGCCCAGCCGGCCCAGGCCGACTGGCCCCCCGTGCACCTCAACTGCTCGAGCTACAGCATCACCCGCCCGGAATTCGCTGACGAGGTATTGGCGCTGCTGGAACGGCATGCGGTCGCGCCGTCGCGCATCTGCCTGGAATTGACCGAAGGCGGGCTGGTGGCCGAGCCGGAAATGGCCAGGCGGACCATGCAGACCCTCTCGGACAACGGCATGACAGTGGTGCTGGATGACTTCGGTGCCGGGTTCTCCTCGTTGAGCTACGTACACCAGTACCAGTTTCATAGCCTGAAAATCGATAAGTCGTTCATCCTCGAATTGACGGCCAGCGCGCGCAGCCGCGCCATCGTTCGGGCGATCGTGCGGATGGCTGAGTCGTTGGGCCTGAACGTCGTGGCGGAAGGCGTCGAAGACGCCGAAACGCTGAAGCTGCTAAGGGAAATGGGGGCCGGTCAGGCGCAGGGTTATTATTTCGCTCGGCCGGCGGCCCTGGAGGATCTGGCCCCGCGCACTGTGAATGGTTAACCGCGCTGTAGCCCTCGTCCTAGACACATTTGCTCGCAATCCCTCGGTCCTGCCTCCTGAACCTGAACCGCCCACTGCCAGTCGGTTGATAAACCCACTGACAGTGCGAGGCAGGTAATGAGCGATGCAAACACCCGACGGCTGACTTTCGACGGTTTCCAGGCACAGGACGAAAAGCGCCGCGAGGCACTGCTCGCGCTGGGCAATGGGGTGTTGTCATGGCGGGCCTGTGCGGTCGAAGCCGGGAAGGCCAGCGACGTGCATTACCCAGGCCTGTATCACGCTGGCTGGTACGACAATGCGCCACGTACCGTCAATGGCACCACCGTGGCCCTGGAAGCGCTGGTCAACCTGCCCGACCCCTTCGGCCTGAGCATCTCCCTGGACGGCAAGCAGTGGTTCGACCTGTCCGCAGCGCAACTGCAGCGCTATCGACAAAGCGCCGATTTCGAGCGGGGCGAGCTGACTCGGCAGATTGAATTTCAGTGGGCCGATCATGCTTTCAGCCTGGTCGAAACACGCTGGGTCAGCATGGCCCAGGCCGATCTGGCCGTGCTGCGCTGGTCCCTGGACATTGCGGGCGAAGCCACTTCTCTGTGGGTCCGCAGCACGCTCGATGCGGGGGTGCGCAACGCCCTGATCGAGCGCGATCGCGACTATGAAGGCCAGCGTCTACAGGATATACGCCTGGAACACGATGCCAGCGGCAATGCCTGGGCCCATGCGGCGTTATCCGATCGCACGCGCAGCGTCACCGTCGCCTGCCATACCACGTTGTCCAGTGCACAGGACGCCTGGCAGTCGCACATCAAAGACTACCGCCTGGTGCAGACCTCACGTTGTGAGGTCGCGGCAGGGGAAACCCTGCACATTACCAAGCACGTGCAGGTGACCGTGGACGGTGCGGTGGCGTTGCCGGCCCCGCACGACGTCGCGCGCCTGCAGGTGGCGCATCGCGAGGCCTGGCAGCAGGTGTGGTCGCACATGCCCGTGCACATCGAGTCTGCGGCCCTGGAGCGGGCCCTCAACTTTGGCGCCTGGCACCTGGTCCAGACGCTGTCGCCACTCTCCAGCGAGCACGATCTCGGCTTCCCGGCCCGGGGCTGGCAAGAAGGCTATTTCGGGCAGATTTTCTGGGATGAGATTTTCGCGTTCCCGTTTCTGTGCGGGCATTTCCCGGACGCTGCGCGCACTGTGCTGCACTATCGATATAAACGACTCGAGGCCGCGCGAACGCTGGCGAAGAACGCTGGCTTCAATGGTGCCATGTTCCCTTGGCGCAGTGGCTCCAGCGGCACCGAGCAGACCCCTCCCTTTCAGTTCAACCCGCTGTCCGAACGCTGGATGCCCGACCACACCTACCTGCAACGGCACAGCGGCTGCGCGGTCGCCTACGACATCTGGCAATTGTACCTGGCCACCGGCGACCAGCAGTTGCTGGCCGGTCCGGGCGGCGAGATGCTGGTGGAGATCGCTCGTTTTGGCGCCAGCCTGACGCGCTTCGACAACGCGACCGAGCGTTTCTGGATCACTGACGTGCTGGGCCCTGACGAGTATCACGTCAGCTACCCCGGAGCGCGCGAGCCGGGTCTGGACAACAACGCCTATACCAACCTGATGGTGGTTTGGACGCTCAGCCGGGCATTGCAGGCCCTGGAGCTGCTGGACACCGAGCAGGCCGCCGACCTGCGGCTGCGCACGGGTCTGGATGCAGCAGAAATCGAACAATGGCGGCAGATCAGCCAACGCATGTTCGTGCCGTTCCTGGGTGACCGGATCATCAGTCAGTTCGCCGGCTACGAACAGCTCGAACACGCGCCCGAAGGCTGGTTCGACGGTGATCAGCCGCGACTCGACTGGCTACTGGAAAGCCGCCATGACCACTGCGACAACTACCAACTGACCAAGCAGGCCGATGTACTGATGCTGCTTCACCTGCTGGTGCCTGCCGAGCTGTGCGCGCTGGTCCAGCAACTGGGCTATGACTTCGATCTGCATGCCTGCCGGCGCACCGCCGATTACTACCTGCAACGCATCACCCACGAGTCGAGCCTGTCGAAAATGGTCTGTGCAGGCGCTCTGGCGCATCTGGATCCGGACGAGTCATGGCTGCATTTTCTGGAAACCCTCGACACCGACCTGCAGGCACCTTCCGACAGCGGCACCGTGGAGGGTATTCACTTGGGCGCGATGGCCGGGGCACTGGACGTGCTGCATCGCCACTACCTGGGCCTGCGCCCGACGGTCGAAGGCCTGCGGGTGTTGCCGGCACCCCCGCAAGGCCTCGGCGACGCGTCGGTGCGCCTGCTGTTCCGCAACGCCTGGTTGCAGGCCAGCCTGACCAGGGGCGTACTGCGCATCGAATCCGAGCCAGGCTCACCGGTCGTCGACCTTTTCCACGCCGGCCAGTGCATCTCCCTGCAGCCGGGGCAGGGGGTGGAGCTGGCGGTCGCGGGCGGGGGCGAGCGCTGAAAATCGCCGTGCAGGGCGGTAAAAATTGCCTATCGTTGAGGAATCCGCTGATCAAGGAGTAGCCCATGGATATCCAGACCCTGTTCGCCGACCTGCACAGTTTGCCCAGCATTCCCAAAGTGGCCCAAGACCTCATCCAGCAATTCGACAACCCGGCTTCCAACCTGGAAAGCGTGGCCAGGAACGTCGAAAAGGATCCGGTCATCTCGGCGAAGATCCTGCGTTTGGCCAACTCGGCGCGTTTTCGCGGGGCCCGCGAATCGTCCTCCATCGAGGACGCAGCGCTGCGCCTGGGTTTCAACACCTTGCGCACGCTGGTGCTGGCCTCGGCGGTCACCGGCGCGTTCAAGGCCGGCCCTTCGTTCGACCTCAAAGGGTTCTGGCTCAAGACCTTCCAGGTGGCCGGTATCGCCCGCCTGCTGGCACGGCAGAGCGGTGCAGACGCGGAAATTGCGTTTACCTGTGGCGTGATGCACAACATTGGCGAGCTGCTGATTCAAACCGGCGCGCCCGAGATCGCCGCGCGGATCAACAGCGCGAGCCAGGTCGGTACGTCCGGCCGGGTGGCCATGGAAACGCTGCAGTTGGGCTTTGGCTACCCCGAGGTGGGCGCCGAGCTGGCGCGTCGCTGGCAACTGCCGGCCCTGATTCAGCATGCCATCGCCTTTCAGGCGCGGCCTTTCCAGGCACCGGGCGAGGCACCGTTGCCCTTGTTGCTGGCCCAGGCGATTGAAATCTCCGATGCGCTGCACACTCATGGCGGTGCTACCGATCAGGCGCGTCAGGCGCTGGCCGGGCCCTTGTTCGACAAGGTGGACCTGGACGCGGTGTTCGCCGCACTGCCAGCGGTGCTGGAAGCCGACAAGGCCTTTGCCGAGCAGTTGACCTGAGCACTGTCCTGCCGGCAACCGTCGGAGCCGCTGAAAGTCTGCCACGCCAACTCCCCAGCCGGCGGTTTTTACGGTAGGGTGAACGACATCTGCGCCGTGCGCCGTTCCCGTGGGGCGGCGCCTCGATCGGCGCCTGCGGACATAAGCCCCCCATGAAGATTCTCGGCCTGGACCTGCTTTTCGGTGACTTCCTCGCACGCAGTGTAAGGGGCGTGCCCTGTGCGCCGCCTCGAGCCCATTGAACCACCCTGTTGTTGCTTTGGTGTTCATTGACTTGCCAGGAGCCAGACCATGGCTGATCTCTACGAAAACCCGATGGGCCTCATGGGCTTTGAGTTCATCGAGTTCGCTTCACCCACCCCCGGCGTGCTCGAGCCGGTGTTCGCCATGATGGGTTTCACCCAGGTGGCGCGGCATCGTTCGAAAAATGTCGTGTTGTATCGACAGGGTGCCATCAACCTCATCCTCAATAACGAGCCGCACAGCGAGGCCGCGTATTTCGCGGCCGAGCATGGTCCCTCGGTGTGCGGGATGGCCTTTCGCGTGCAGGACGCACAACAGGCCTACAAGCGCGCCCTGGCGCTGGGTGCTCAGCCCGTCGAGATCGCCACCGGCCCCATGGAGCTGCGACTACCGGCCATCAAAGGGATCGGCGGTGCGCCGCTGTACCTGATCGATCGCTTCGGTGAAGGCACCTCCATCTACGACATCGACTTCGTGTTCCACCCAGGCGTCGAGCGGCATCCCGAGGGTGCGGGGCTGAAGTACATCGACCACCTGACCCATAACGTCTATCGCGGGCGTATGGCCTATTGGGCCAATTTCTACGAGAAACTGTTCAACTTCCGTGAGCTGCGCTATTTCGATATCAAGGGCGAATACACGGGACTGACGTCCAAGGCGATGACGGCGCCTGACGGTCTGATCCGTATTCCGCTCAATGAAGAGTCGTCCAAGGGCGCGGGCCAGATCGAAGAGTTTCTGATGCAGTTCAATGGTGAGGGCATCCAGCATGTCGCTTTCTTCACCGATGACTTGATCAAGACCTGGGACGCGCTGAAGGCCTGCGGCATGCGCTTCATGACCGCGCCGCCGGACACTTACTACGAAATGCTCCAGGGCCGCTTGCCGGACCACGGCGAGCCCGAGGACTCGTTGCGCGCCCGCGGCATCCTGCTCGATGGCAGCTCCGAAGACGGCAATCGTCGGCTGCTGCTGCAGATCTTCTCGGAGACCCTGATGGGGCCGGTGTTCTTCGAATTCATCCAGCGCAAGGGCGATGACGGCTTCGGCGAGGGGAATTTCAAGGCCCTGTTCGAATCGATCGAGCGCGATCAGGTGCGCCGTGGTGTGCTGAGCGTCGACTGACGACCCGGCGCAGCGTCAGCTTCTTTCCCAGAGTGCCCATGCGGCCGGCGGTAGCCGGCCGCTCTCGAGCAGAGGTCGACATGTCGAGTGATCCCGATACCTCGTCGTTGCAGTACCAGAGCGGCTTTGGCAACGAGTTTTCCAGCGAAGCCTGGCCCGGTGCGTTGCCGCAGGGCCAGAACTCGCCCCAGCGAGCTCCGCTGGGCCTGTACGCTGAGCAGTTCTCCGGCACCGCGTTCACCGTCCCCCGCAGCGAAGCGCGGCGCAGTTGGCTATACCGCATCCAGCCGTCGGCGGCCCACCCGCCGTTTACCAAAATGGCCCGCCAGATGGATGGCCAGGCGTTGGGCGCGATCACGCCCAACCGGCTGCGCTGGAGCCCCTTCGAGCAGGCTGCGGCCGCCACCGATTTCATCGATGGGCTGCTGCCAGTAGCCGCCACTGACCCTGCCGATCAGGCGCAAGGCGTCAGTGTGTACGTGTACACGGCCAACTGTTCGATGCGCCGCGCGCTGTTCAATGCCGACGGCGAATGGTTGTTCGTGCCGCAACAGGGACGGTTGCGGCTAATCACTGAACTGGGGGTGCTGGAGGTCGCCCCCCAGCAGATCGCAGTGGTGCCGCGAGGCCTCAAGTTTCGCGTGGAACTGCTCGACGCCAGCGCCCGCGGCTACCTGTGCGAGAACCACGGCTGCGCGTTGCGCCTGCCGGAGCTGGGCCCGATCGGCAGCAATGGCCTGGCCAATGCCCGCGACTTCCGGGTGCCCGTGGCCGCCTTTGAGGATTCGACCCAGCCCTGCGCACTGGTGCAGAAATTCCTCGGCCAATGGTGGGAAACCGAGCTTGATCACTCGCCGTTCGATGTGGTCGCCTGGCACGGCAACCATGTGCCCTACAGCTACGATCTGCGCCGATTCAATACGTTGGGAACCGTCAGCTTCGACCACCCCGACCCGTCCATTTTCACCGTGCTGACAGCGCCGGGCGCGGTGCCGGGGCAAGCCAATATCGACTTCGTGATTTTTCCGCCGCGCTGGATGGTGGCAGAAAATACCTTTCGCCCGCCCTGGTTTCACCGCAATCGCATGAACGAATTCATGGGCCTGATCGAGGGTGCCTACGATGCCAAGGCCGAGGGTTTCAGCCCGGGCGGCGCGTCGTTGCACAACTGCATGAGCGCCCATGGTCCGGACAACCTGACCACGCAAAAAGCCATCACGGCGACCTTGGCGCCGCACAGGATCGAACACAGCCTGGCCTTCATGTTCGAGACCGGCAAGGTCCTGCGGCCCACCGAGCATGCGTTGCGCTGCCCCGAGTTGCAGCAGGACTACGATGCCTGCTGGACGAGCATGGCGCGATCATTCACGACCTCCGATACAGGGCATGGCTCATGACTAGCGCCCCTTATGAAAGCTGGGTGGCCGGCGCGGATCAGCATCCGGATTTTTCACCGGCCAATCTGCCACTGGGTATTTTCAGCCATGGCGACACCCGGCCACGCGGCGGCGTCGCCATCGGCGACAGCATTCTCGACCTGGGCGCTGCGCTGGCCGAAGGCTGTTTCGACGGCCTGGCCGAACACGCTGCACAGGCTGCCAGCGGCGATTCGCTGAATGCGTTTTTCGCCCTCGGGGCACCGGCGCGACAGGCATTGCGCAGGCAACTGCTGGCGCTATTGGACGCCCACCATCCCCAGTGCGAACGATGGCAGGGCCTGGCCACACGCCTGCTGCTGCCGATGCAGGAATGCCAGATGCACCTGCCGGCGAGGGTGGGCGACTACACCGACTTCTATGTCGGCATTCACCATGCGACCCGGGTCGGTCGTTTGTTGCGCCCGGACACCCCCTTGCTGCCCAATTACAAATACGTGCCCATTGCCTACCACGGGCGGGCATCGACGCTGTGCGTGTCGGGCACGCCGATCAAGCGCCCGCACGGTCAGGTACTGGCGGCGGGCTCCGAGGTGCCGGTCTTGGGGCCCAGCCAGCGGCTGGACTATGAACTGGAGATGGGCATCTGGGTGGGGCCGGGCAACGCGGCGGGAATGCCGATCGACATTCAGCACGCGGGCGGCCATGTGGCCGGTTTCTGCCTGCTCAACGACTGGTCCGCGCGCGACCTGCAAGCCTGGGAATACCAGCCGCTGGGGCCGTTCCTGTCGAAAAGCTTCGCCACCAGCCTGTCGCCCTGGGTGGTCACGGCGGAGGCGCTGGCGCCGTTTCGGCGTGCTCAGCCAGCCCGTGCCGACGGCGACCCGGCGCCGCTGGCCTACCTCTACGACGAACACGACCAGCAACACGGGGCCCTGGATATCGAGCTCGAAGTCCTGTTGCTGACGGCCGCGATGCGCGAACAAGGTCGGGCAGCGCAGCGCCTGGCGCTCAGCAATACACTGCACATGTACTGGACGGTGGCACAGATGATCACCCATCACAGTGTCAACGGCTGCAAGCTGCAGCCGGGTGATCTGCTGGGCACGGGCACCTTGTCCGGGCCAGACACCGAGGCACTGGGGAGCCTCTTCGAACTCACCGCTGCGGGCACGCACCCCCTCATTTTGACCAGCGGGGAGTCGCGCCGATTTTTGGAGGCGGGTGACGAAGTCATTTTGCGAGCACGCTGTGTGGCGCCCGGTCAGGCGTCGATCGGTTTTGGCGAGTGCCGGGGCAGGGTGCTCGACTGACCCTGGACAAGAGCGCCGCGCACACGCGCATTTCGTTCAATCCTGGGTCGGCGCGACCCGGTTAGTCTGCACGCTCATTGACGAAAACGGACCCTGCCCATGAGCGTGTACCTTTCCATGGCCGCCTTCGCGCTGGCCTCTTCGATTACCCCAGGCCCCGTCAATGTCGTGGCATTGAGCGCTGGCGCCCGCTATGGCTGGCGGCTGACCCTGCGCCACGTCGCGGGCGCCACCGTCGGCTTCACCGCGCTGCTGCTGCTCAGTGGCCTGGGACTGCACCGCCTGCTGGCGCACTGGCCCTGGCTGGCGATGGCGATTCGCTGCGCCGGTGTGCTGTTTCTGCTGTACATGGCGGTCAAACTGGCTCGCGACGAGGGTCGGGTCAGTGACGACGCCACGCCACGGCCCCCCACGTTCTGCCAGGGTGCCCTGATGCAGTGGCTCAATCCCAAAGCGTGGGTCGCCTGCGTCGCGGGCATGGGCGCCTTTGTCGGCAACGGGGACGAGCGGCTGTTATGGCAGTTCGCGGCGATTTATTTTCTGGTCTGCTATGCGTCGATCGCCAGTTGGGCCTGGGCCGGCACCGGCCTGCGCCGTTATGTGCGCGAGCCTGCGCGCATGCGCCTGTTCAATCGCAGCATGGCCATGTTGCTGGCGGTCAGCGCGGCCTACCTGTTGTTGGAGCGCAGTTGATAATGACCGGGTGTCGTTGCCAGGGTTTTCTTGAACCAGCGTTGCAAGTGGGCCTGGTCGGCAAAACCGGCGTTCAGCGCTGCTTGTGCAATGGGCACGCCGGTACGCAGCTGCGACCGGGCCTGCTGCACCCGACGGTTGACCAGGTAGGCATGCGGGCTCATGTGGAAATGCCGATTGAAGGCACGGATCAGTTGTGAAGGTGACAGGTGGGCCACGTGGCAGAGGTCTTCCAGGGTCAGCGGCTGCTGCCAGTTGTCGCTGATGTAGTCGGCGGCGAGCTGGATTTTGCCGGTGTCGTGGCGGGTCGAGGGCCGCGGGCTGCCCAGTCGATCCTGCAGGACATTGAAAAACGCGACGATGGCAGCGTGTTTCTGCAAGACATCGGCTGGCTCGGTGGTCAGCAGCGTGCATACGTGGTGGAGCGCGGCCGACAGCTCGGGCAAGCGGCTGGCGATGCTGGCGAACGCGCTGAAGCCCTCGTTGCGACTGCACCCGGCGTCATGCTGCAAGGCCGTGAGCCAGGGGGTATCGACATACAGCATGGTGTACGACCAGGGTGTATCGCGCAGCGGATTGCAGGCGTGCGTGTCGCCCGGGTTCATCAGCACCACGGTGCCGGCACCCACGACGGTGCGCTGCCGACCATTGAGGTAGGTGCTGTGCCCGTGGCTCACCAGGCCGATGGAAAAGCTTTCGTGCGAGTGCCGGGCATAACAGAGGCGACGCCCGTCCGGCACTGCACGGGCTTCGATGAAAGGCAGCGCCGGATCGCGATGGAAGCGCGAGCCGACCCCAGGCAGTGCTGCCTCGTGGACGGTCATGGGCACGTCGGCGCCGTTGCGCCTGTCGCATGGGCCCGTGAGCGGTCCTGTGCACGGGCCGTGGTGGGTGCCGGCATCATCTCATCGCGCTTCGCGTTCGAGCAGTTGCCGCTTGCGTGCGATGCCCCAGCGATAGCCCGACAGGCTACCATCCTGACGGACCACGCGATGACAGGGGATGGCCACCGCCAGGCAGTTGGCCGCACACGCGCTGGCCACTGCGCGCACGGCATTGGGCGCACCGATGCGGCTGGCCAGTTGTGAGTAGCTGACCGTCGTGCCAGCAGGGATTTGCTGCAAGGCCGCCCAGACGCGTTCCTGGAAAACGCTGCCGCGCACATCCAGGGGCAGATCGAAGCCGTCGGCAGGCGTCTCGATCAAGCGCGCGATGCTTGCCAGTTGCTGCTCGAAATCGGCGCCCGCGGCAGTCAGCTGTGCCTGGGGGAACCGGCTCTGCAATTCGTGCAACAAGACCTCAGGGGAATCGCCGAGCAGAATGGCACAGATACCACGGCTGCTTCGTGCCGCCAGCAGTGTCCCCAACTCGCAGGAACCGAAGGCGAAGTGGACGGCGTTGGCACTCAGGGGGAGCGTGGACATGGAAACCTCGAATGGAAACGGGGCAGACGGGTAGATTAACCCGGTTGCGCCGATGTGCGGCAGGGTATTTTTCAGGCGCCAGGGCCGACGCACCCATCGCGAGCGTGGTACGCCGTATAACCTCGGTCCCAGAGCGCTCGGCCGCGCAAGGAGCGGGCGTCGTGAGCGGCTACCCACAGCACCGCTTGCACGCTGTGACCATCGCCCATGCAATGAATTGGCTTTGTCGTTGTCCAGTTAAGGCATTGATTCACAAGCAGGCGATGGCAAAAACGGCGGGTGCGTGTCAGCGACGACCGAGTCGCTGAGGAAGAACGAATCTGCGGGAGTAGATGAATGAGCACTGAGCATTATGATGTGATCCTGGCAGGCGGTGGCCTGGCCAATGGGCTGATTGCCTGGCGACTGAAAGCCTTGCAACCGCAATTGCGCATTTTGCTGGTCGAACAGAAAGCCACGTTGCAGAGCGATAACGTCTGGTCATTCCATGAGGGCGATCTGACCGAGCAGCAACGGGCCTGGATACAACCGCTGGTGGAGTACCAGTGGGACAGCTACCGCGTGCACTTCCCCGACTTCGACCGGCAATTCTTCGACGGTTACGCCACCGTGACCGGACAGCGCCTGGGCCAAGTGCTTGAGGCGGCGTTGCGTGCCGAGTTGCGCCTGGGAGTGCGGATCACGCAACTGACGCCCCGCGAAATCATGCTCGACACCGGCGAGGTGATGCATGCGTCGGTGGTGATCGACGGTCGGGGCGCTGTCGACAGCCCGCAAATGGTCGTCGGCCAGCAGGTCTTCCTTCGGCAACGGCTGCGTACCCAGCGTCCGCACGGTCTTGGCGCGCCGATCGTCATGGACGCCTGCATCGGTCAGGGTCAGGCTTATCGCTACGCCCATGTGCTACCGCTAAGCGACGACACGCTGCTGGTCGAGGACACCTACTTTGTGGACGGCACGGCACCCTCCCGTGAGCAACTGCGGCGCAGCATCACTCATTATGTCGAGTCCCATGGCTGGTCGATCGCCCAAGTGATCAGCGAGGAACTGGGAACCTTGCCGATCACCCTTGCCGGCGATTTCGACGCCTTCTGGACGGAAACCGCCGGTCAGCCACGCAGCGGCGCGCGCGCGGGTTTTTACCACGCCACCACCGGGTACGCATTGCCCCATGCCATACGCCTGGCGCAATGGGTTTCGGAACAGCCTGTGCTGGAGGCAGCAGCGTTGTTCCAGGGCATTCACCGGCTGGCACAGCGCGATTGGCGCCAGCAAGGCTTCAACAGGGTGCTCAATCGGCTGCTGTTGCTGGCAGGCAAACCCGAATATCGCTGGCGTGTGATGCAACGTTTCTACAGTGGCCCGCGAGCCATGATTCAACGTTTTCATGCCGGCCGAATGACCACACTGGACAAACTACAGGTGGTGGCAAAAAGAATACCGGTACCCCTGGCTGGCGCGGTGCAGGCTGTGTATCGGCATCAACCACGGCAGTTTCAGGCAATGCCCCGTGCGGCTGAAGACCTGCGATAAGATGAGGTGCTGAAAACAGGCGGCATGCGCACGTGATTGCGCCACCGATGTCGCGCCACGAGGCCATCGATGCAGTGAAGCTTGATTGAACATAGTGGACGGCAGAGCCGAAAGGTACGCAAACAGGGCAACAGGCAGCTAAGACACTGCAGTGTCCGTTGTCATCGGCTTGAAACAGAGCGGTAATAGAATCCGTACCGTATCCCTGCGCGTGGGCGCTCTCAGCGGAACGGATTCTTCGTTCTACCGATCAAGACGCACTAGCGGGGTGGGGCAGGGCAAGTAACGGGAAAGGTTGAGGGGTTTCCATTGCCAGGCCGCTTTTAATCATGCGACAGGCAACAGCGGTACCAACAAGAGAGACAAGGATCCAGGCGGTGAGATAGATCATGGCATTACCTCTTAGGCGGGCCACTTAATAAGCTGGTCCAGTTTGCCCCGGCACCATTGCAGGGAGTTCACTGGGTCAGTGGTGGCCTCTTCGCTAATTGGCAGTATGGCGACTGGGTTAGAAAAATCCAGTACACAAGTGAATTTGTTTTTCATTCTCCGATTGGCGGTCATCCGCTCTGGCTCAAGGGTTGCGGCCCAATTCGGCGCAAAGCCAGGAAATACGCTGCCTGCAGGCTATAGGCGAGGACCTTTCATGTCGCTATCGACAGGTCATTAATTTTTTCAATACTAGCCCCATCAGGTGTCATTTCGATTACAAAGGCGCAACTTGGGGTCAGTTATCGTGCCCCGTCGTGGGGCAATCACTGCCAACTCATGCGACTAGTTAGCCACCCGACGCTCGCTTGAATACGCCCGATGATGGGCGACATTAGACCAAAGTCTATGGCGTTGAAAGGTGTCTAAATGATGGCACTTCAGCGTATATGCACACGCTGTTGCGATCAGTGTTATTGATCCAAGCAGAGGCGGCGGCATCTTGAGTCGCTATCTTGAGGTGAAGCACTGTTCGAGGTTATGGCAAAGAGCCTTCATTGAGTTAATGTCACTGAACTAAGTAGGGGGCACGCGTATATCGACGCTTGAACTTCTGCTACGCCAGTTGTTTCAAATAGGCACTTGTTCGAGTCAGGCCGATGCAAGTGCTGCACGGATCCGTTGCACCGCCTCCAGGGCAGCGACATTGTCGCCATGCACGCACAAGGTATCTGACTTCACGTGCAACGTGCTGCCATCGATTGCGGTCAGCGGGCGTCCCTGGGCGAGGGTCAAGGCCTGGGCGACGATCGTCTCGACATCGTGGTGGACGGCGCCCGGCAGGCGTCGTGAAACCAGACTGCCATCGGCCTGGTATGCCCGATCGGCAAAACTCTCGAACCACAGCGTGACGCCGTATTCAGCGGCGAGCGCTTGCACTGCGCGATTGTCACCCATGGCCAGCACTACCAGCGGCAGCGTCGCGTCGTAGCGCGCCACGGCTGCCAATACGGCGCGCAGCACCGTCGGATTGGCCATCATGTCGTTGTACAGCGCACCGTGGGGCTTCACGTAGTCCACACGACCGCCCTGGGCGGCGCACACGCCTTGCAGGGCGCCGATCTGATAGTGCAGCAGATCGGCGATTTCCTCGCTGCTGCAGGCCAGCGAGCGCCGCCCGAAGCCGACCAGGTCCGGGTAGGCCGGATGAGCGCCAATGCGAACATCGCTGGCCAGGGCCAACTCGACAGTCTTGCGCATCACGCCAGGGTCACCGGCGTGGAAGCCGCAGGCGATATTGGCGCAATCGATCAAGGGCATGACCTGGGCGTCCAGGCCCAGGGTCCAGGCACCGAAGCTTTCGCCCATGTCGCAGTTCAACAGCATCATCGCGTTCCGTCAGAGTCAGGAGGTCGGGCTGTCACGTTAGGCAGCCCGGCGGGCGCGGTCAAGCCGTCACACCTTGAACTGGCTCAATAAACGGTTCAGGCGGTCGCTCAAGGCCTTCAGGTGAACGCTCGCGGTGCTGGACTGCTCGGCGGCGACTGCGGTGCCGTGGGACAGGTCGGCGGCGACCGTCACGTTCTGATTGATGTCTTCGACCACGTGCGACTGCTGCAGGGTGGCGCTGGCAATCGTCGCGTTGAGCCCGTTGAGGCTGTGCAGGGCCTCACTGATCGCGTCCAGGCTCTGGCCGGCCTGGTGGGCCTGTTCGATGGTCAATTGCGACGCACGGCTACTGGCACCGATGACCTGCACGGCCGCGTCGGAATGGCTTTGCAGCCGTTCGATCATCTGCTGGATCTCAGCCGTGGATTTTTGCGTGCGTTGCGCCAGCAAACGCACCTCATCGGCGACGACCGCGAAGCCACGACCCTGTTCACCGGCACGTGCCGCCTCGATGGCGGCGTTCAACGCCAGCAGGTTGGTCTGTTCGGCAATCGAGCTGATGACGTCCAGCACGCTGCCGATCTGCTGGCTTTGCGCGGCGAGGGTGCGGATCACTTCGACGGCTTCGCCAATGGTGTTCGACAACTGATCGATCTGTTTCAGGCTGCCGCTGATGTTCTGCTGGCCTTGTTGTGCCTGGGCCTGGGCATTGCGCATTTCCCCGGCCGCATGTTCGGCATTGCGCGCCACTTCCTGCACGCTGTGGGTGACCTGGTTGATGGCTGTGGCCACCAACTCCATCTGCTGTGCCTGCTGCTGGCTGCGCGTCTGCGATTGATCGGCATTGCTGCCCAGCTGCTGCGAGGACTGTTCCAAGGCGTTGGCCGACTGTTGCAGTTCGCTGACCACCGCGCGCAGTTTTGCACTGAACGCATTGAAATGCCGCGACAGTTGCGTGACCTCATCGTTGCCGAGGGTTTCCAGCGAGCGGGTCAGGTCGCTTTCGCCACTGGCAATGTTGGCCATCGCCTGTACGGCACTGCGCAACGGCCGCACGATGCTGCGCGATATCAAGACCACCAGCAAGACCATGACCGCGGCGATGCCCAGGCCGATCAGCGACGCTTGCCATACCTGAGTACGGAACTCCGCCTGCAGGTCATCGATGTACACGCCAGAGCCGATGATCCAGTTCCAGGGCGTAAACAATTTGATGTAGGAAGTCTTCTCGACCGGCGCACTGGCACCCGGCTTCGGCCACCGATAGTCGACCATGCCGGCACCCTTGGCCTTGGCCAGCGTGACCATTTCGTTGAACACGGCAAAGCCGTCCGGGTCGCGAATACCCGACAGGTCCTGGCCTTCAAGCTTGGGGTTGGTGGGGTGCATGACCATGACCGGGCGCAGGTCGTTGATCCAGAAATAATCATTCTGACCGTAGCGCAGGCTGCGAATCGCGGTCAGCGCTTGCAGTTGCGCCGCCTCACGGGTCAAGGTGCCGGCCGTTTCCAGGCCGTGGTAGTAGTCGAGCAGGCCACTGGCAGTCTCCACCACGTGTTGGGTCTTCTGCGCCTTGGCTTGAAAGAGTTCACTGTGCACCTGCTTGAGCATGATCAGCCCCAGTGCCAGCAACATGGAGACCGCGACCACCAGGATAAGACCCAGGCGCCGACTGATTGAAACGCTTCGCAAGCTGGCCATGTCATGCACCCTCGTTATTTTTATGCTCGTCGAGGGTATGTCGGCCGCTGCGGCCAGAACATGAGGGCCAATCCCGGGGCAGGCGCGCCCTGGTCATGTGAGGGAAGGGCAGGCCGACAGGCGCTGCCCGGGTGGTGGGGGTTATTTGGCCAGGTCGGCCTTCAGGCGTGAACCGGCGTAAGTCTGTGCTTCCTGTGCTTTCTGGACCACGGCTGCGGTGCCGAAGAACTCATGGGTCACCCCGGAATAGACTTTGCGTTCCACCGAGACGTTGGCGTTACGCAAGGCCTGTTCCAGCTGCGCACCGTCGTCCAGCAGCGGGTCGATTTCGGCGTTGATCACGGTGACCGGTGCCAGACCGGTGAGATCGGCGTGAACCAGGTCGATACGGGTGTCCTTGGTGTCGGCCGGGCTGTTGGTGACGTGGGAGATGAACCACAACATCATGGGCCGGTTGAGCGGCATGGCATCGGCGTATTTCAGGTACGAAGGGGTCTCGGTGGAGGCCTGTGCAACCGGGTACACCGACAGGATGTGCTTGGGCGGGGTCAGGCCGGCCTTCTTCGCGGCGACCGCTGTGGCCACGGCCAGGTTGCCTCCGGCACTTTCGCCGGCCAGCGCCAGGCGTTTCGGGTCACCTTTGAGGGTGGCGGCATTGGCGGTCAACCAACGGTAGGCAGCCAGCGCGTCGTCGTGGGCGGCGGGGAATTTGCTTTCCGGGGCACGCCGATAATCGACCGAGACCACGATGGCATTGGCATGTTTGGAGAGGCCGCGGGCACCGCCGTCATAAACCTTGCGATCAGCGAAGACCCAGCCGCCGCCGTGGAAGTACAGGATGACCGGGAACGGACCGGTGCCGTCCGGGGTGTACACCGTGGCGGGCAGGTCACCGGCCGCACCGGGCACGCTGCGTTCGCTGCTGGTCACACCGGGCACCAGGGCCTGCGGGCTGGCGTCGCGCTTCTGGTCGGCCAACACGCCTTTGACCGCATCGGCGATGGTGGGCTGCATCCGCGCCTCGGCCGGGGTGGTTTTCTCCACGGCCTTGGCGTCGAAGCTGGCGAATTTGTTCAGGACCTTTTGCATGTCTGCATCGGTACGCAAAAGACTTTTGGTACTGCTGACAGCCAGTTCCGACACCGAGCGTTTCTCGGGGTCGCGGGCACAGCCAGCCAGCGCGGTCGCCACGCCGACAGCGGTCAGCAGTAATAGGAAAGGTTTGCGGGAATGGGGCTTTTTGAACATTGTTTTCTCTCTTTCAGACCGGGGTTCCAGTGCCAGGCTCGAGGCGCGGCAGCGGCTTCTTAACTTGGGCTCGGCGCTGAAATACTATGTTCAGAAAAAGCGGTGGGGCCGGCGACCAGCGGTCGTGGTCGCCGTGTGTGCGGTCTAGAAGTCGTAAGCCAGTTTGGTGTACCAGAAGCCGCCGCCGGGATGAAACGGAGGGTTGCCGTAGCCGGCCTGGTTGCCGTTGGCGTTGTAGACACCGTTCTTGTCGGGCCGTACGTTGAAAATGTTGGTGCCACCCACGCTGGCCGTCAGGCTGTCGAAAAAGACGTAGGACAAGTCGATGTCCGTCAGCCATTTCGCACCGAAACTGCGGTCCTGGGCCGGATTCTGCTGCCAGGTGGCGACCTTGCCATAGCGGGTGGTCAACAGATTGGCGGCGAAGTTGCCCAGCGTCCAGTTGGCGCCCAGCACCCATTTGGTCTTGGGCGAAGCCGCCACCAGGTCACCCTCGCGGGCATGGCCCACCACACTGGCGCCCGTACCGGCCAGGCTGGCCGGGTTGCCACGGGCACCCTCGAGGGTGGTCTTGTTCCAGTTGAAGGCCGCGGTCCAGCGGACATCGCCCCAGGCCCCGAACGCGGTAGTGTGGTCGGCCACCAGGTCCAGGCCGCGCGTGCGGGTGTCGAATGCATTGGTGTAATAGTTGACCCACGTGGTCCGGGCTACACCGACCGATTCCAGCAGATCGCCAATGGCACCTGCGCCGTTGTTGCGGTCGTAGAGGTTTTCCGAGAGCACGATGCGGTCGTCGATGTCGATGACGTAGGCATCGGCAGTCAAGTGCGTGCGGGGCGCAGGTTGCCACGTGACGCCCAGGCCGATATTGCGCGATTTTTCCGGCTTGAGCTTGTCTCCGCCCAGGATCGCTGCCACCTGACTGTCCGGCGTGACAGTGCGGCGCAAGGCCGGGACCACATTACCGTTGGCGTCCAGCGCGGTGCGGTTGTCGGTAACGGTGTAGCCTTGCTGCGGCAGCGAGGGGGCCCGAAACCCTGAACCCAATGTGCCGCGCACGGCCACCTCGTCGGTCAATTCATAGCGCGAATTGAGCTTGAAACTGAAGGTATTGCCGGCGTCGTCGTCATAGTGTTCGCCGCGCCCGGCCACCCCGATGTACCAGTCTGGCGTCGGGTTGAAACCCAGGTCCAGATACGCCGCGATGTTGTTGCGCTTGACGTCGGCCTCGTCTTCCGGCCGCAGCGTCAGCGCACCCTGCGCGCCGATGGCCGTCTGGCCGTTGACGCCATACAGGGGGTTGGCGCTGCCGTCGGCGAGGAACTGCGGGTAGGTGTAGGGACCGACGCTGTAGGCAACCGGGTCGCCGGCGAAAGTGCGGAAGCGTTCCCAGCGATGTTCCAGCCCGGCCGAGACCCGCGTCGGTACTTCAAGGTTGAACAACTTGTCGAAATCGCGGCTGATGTCCAGGTTGTTGACCCATTGCTCGAACTGCAGCGTGGCGAGGTTATCGAACGAGGTCGGTGACGCCGGTCCGTAGGTTGGGTTGATGGTCAGGTCGCTGGACTGATGGTTCTTGTTGCGCCCGAATGTGCTCGACAGGTCCCAGTTCCACTCGCCGACCAGGCCCTTGCCGCCCACCAGGAACTGGTAGTCGGTGTCTTTGATGTTGTTCAGCGGGTAATAGCCGTCGGGGAACAGTTCCGGGATCGACGCGTTGCTGTTGGGCAGGCGGTAGTTGTTATAGATCTCGGCCTTGCGTTCGCCATAGGTCGCGTAGGAATACAGCGTGGTCAGGTCGTTGAGCGGCAACTCGGCGTTGTACGACAGATTGAACGCCTTCAGGTCGGGGTCACCGTTTTTCACGGCCACCCGATCCCACGCGGCCTGGCGATCGTCTTCGAAATACGCGCGGTAGCTGCTGTCGGCCTTGTCGATCCAGCCGGCGTAACCGCGTTTGCGTGCATCGGCAGACAGGTGCAGGAATCCACCGTCGCCCAGGGTCAGGCCGGTATCGGCTTCCAGCTTGGTGGTTTCACCTTGGCCGTCGAACAGTTCGCCGTAGCTGGCACCCAGGTGCGTGCCCGAGCGTGACGACTTGAGGATGACGTTGATCACGCCGGCTACGGCATCCGAGCCGTACTGGGCGGCGGCGCTGTCCTTGAGCACTTCGATGCGTTCCACGGCACTGACCGGAATCATGTCGATATCGACGGCGTTGGCCCCGCTGTTGTCGATGGAGCCGCTGGCCGGGATCGCACTGTTGTGACGACGCTTGCCGTTCACCAGCACCAGCGTGTAGGCCGGGCCCAGGCTGCGGTTGGTCAAGGGCCGTACCGTGGACTGAAAGCCCGCGATGTTGGTGCCGAAGTTGAACGATGGCAACAGTTTGGCGATCGCTTCCGACAGCTCTGCACGTCCGGTCTTGAGCAGTTGCTCGCTGTTGATGATGTCGATCGGGGCCGGGCTGTCGGCGACGGTTCTTTGCATGCCGCGCATGCCGGTGGACACCACGGTGACGGTGTCCAGTTGCTGATTGTCCTGGGCCGGCGCCGCACTGGCGCAGTGTCCTGCGCCGAGTGCGAGCATCGCGGCCAGGCTGGTCAGCGGAAAATGGCGGCGGGCATGGGGCGACAGTGTGTAAGAGGTAGGCATGTTGCGTCCTTGGCTTGAGCGTCGACAAGCACTGGCCCGTGGTTCGGGTGCAGGAGCGGTAGGTTCGATAAAGGGGGAAGAGGTTGTGGTGGGTCGAATCGTAGCGATATAAGAGGCGCTGGTGAAATTCGATTTTGGCATAATCTAATATGCTTATAGATTATGATAAATATGTGATTTTATGCGATTACTGCACGTTTAAAGCGACGCCGCCTCCTTCGCCCTGGCGCTAGCCCAGCGCTGTCGCCACGCTGGGCCAGCAGCGGTGAAGCGCCGGGCGCGGGGCGGTGTCACTGCGGCGTAGCGGGCACCCGTACCCAGCCTTCCATCAGGACGCGCGCGCTTCGGCTCATGATGGCTTTGCTGACGCGCCATTGGCCATCATGCTGCTGCGCTTCAGCACCGACCCTCAACGTTCCGGAAGGATGGCCGAAGCGCACGGTGGTGCGCGTTCCGCCCCCGGCCGCGAGGTTGACCAGCGTGCCCGGGATCGCGGCGGCGGTGCCGATCGCGACCGCCGCAGTGCCCATCATGGCGTGGTGCAGCTTGCCCATGGACAGGGCCCGCACCAGCAGGTCGATGTCGTCGGCGGCAATTGCCTTGCCGCTGGAGGCGGTATAGCTGGCCGGTGGCGCGACGAACGCGACCTTGGGCGTATGCTGGCGGGTAGCGGCTTCGCCCAGCTCCTTGATCAAGCCCATTCGCAGCGCACCGTGCGCACGGATGCGTTCGAACCTGGCCAGGGCGGCACTGTCGCCATTGATGGCTTCCTGAAGCTCTGTACCGGTGTAATCCAGGGACGCCGCGTCAATGAAAATGGTCGGGATGCCGGCATTGATCAGGGTTACCTGGAACGCCCCGACGCCCGGTACCACCAGTTCGTCGACCAGGTTGCCGGTGGGGAACATGGCGCCGCCGCCGTCCGCCTCGTCGGCGGCCGGATCGAGAAACTCCAGTTGCACCTCGGCCGCGGGGAAGGTGACGCCATCGAGTTCGAAGTCACCGGTTTCCTGCACGTGGCCGTCGCTGACCGGCACGTGCGCAATGATCGTCTTGCCGATATTGGCCTGCCAGATGCGCACTGTTGCGACACCGTCGGTGGGCCTGCGCTCGGCGGCAAGCATGCCGTTGGCGAGCGCGAAGGGCCCGACCGCCGCCGAGAGGTTGCCGCAGTTGCCGCTCCAGTCGACGAAAGGAGCGTCGATGGCGACCTGCCCGAACAGGTAATCGACATCGTGCCCCTCGCGCTCGCTGGGGCTGAGAATGACGATTTTGCTGGTGCTGGACGTCGCGCCGCCCATGCCATCGATCTGTTTGCCGTACGGGTCCGGGCTGCCGATCACCCGGAGCATCAGGGCATCGCGCGCCGGCCCGGGCACCTGAGCCTCCACGGGGAGGTCGGCGAGCGTGAAAAACACTCCTTTGCTGGTGCCGCCACGCAGGTAGGTGGCGGCAATCTTGCGTTGTGCTGCAGTGCTCATAGGGTTCGCTCCCGGTTCAGGCGGCGGTGGCCGATTGCAGGAAATCCTGGGCGAAGCGTTGCAACACGCCCCCGGCTTCATAGATCGACAGCTCTTCGGCGGTGTCCAGACGGCAGGTCACCGGCACTTCCAGGCGTTCACCGTTGCGGCGCTGAATGATCAGTGTGAGGGTGGCGCGCGGCGTGCGTTCGCCGATCACGTCGAACAGCTCGCTGCCATCGATGGCCAGGCTGTGGCGATCGGTGCCCGGCTGGAACTCCAGCGGCAGCACGCCCATGCCCACCAGGTTGGTGCGGTGAATGCGCTCGAAGCCTTCGGCGACGATGGCTTCCACGCCGGCCAGGCGCACACCCTTGGCGGCCCAGTCGCGCGACGAGCCTTGGCCGTAGTCGGCGCCGGCAATGATGATCAAGGGCTGCTTGCGCTGCATGTAGGTTTCGATCGCTTCCCACATCCGGGTAATGGTGCCTTCCGGCTCCAGGCGGGTCAGCGAACCTTCCTTGACCTTGCCGTCGACGACCACCATTTCATTTTTCAGCCGCGGGTTGGCGAACGTCGCCCGCTGCGCCGTCAGGTGGTCGCCGCGGTGGGTGGCGTATGAATTGAAGTCTTCCTCCGGCAAGCCCATTTTCGCCAGGTATTCGCCTGCTGCACTGTCGAGCATGATGGCGTTGGAGGGCGACAAGTGATCGGTGGTGATGTTGTCCGGCAGCACCGCCAGGGCGCGCATGCCGGCCAGCGCGCGCGTACCGGCCAGCGCACCTTCCCAGTAGGGCGGGCGACGGATGTAGGTGCTTTGCGGGCGCCAGTCATACAAGGGGCCGACACGCTGGCCATTGTCGGGCTGAATCGCGAACATCGGGATATAGACCTGGTTGAATTGCGCCGGCTTGACGCTGGCGGCGAACACCTGGTCGATCTCTTCGTCGCTGGGCCAGATATCCTTGAGCGTGATGGGCCGGCCTTGCGGGTCGAGGCCCAGCACGTCTTTCTCGATGTCGAAACGAATCGTGCCGGCAATCGCGTAGGCCACCACCAACGGCGGCGAAGCCAGGAAGGCCTGCTTGGCGTACGGGTGGATACGACCGTCGAAGTTGCGGTTGCCGGACAGCACCGCGGTGGCGTACAGGTCGCGGTCCACCACTTCTTTCTGGATCACCGGGTCCAGCGCCCCGGACATGCCGTTGCACGACGTGCACGCGTAGGCGACGACGCCAAAGCCCAGTTGCTCCAGCTCCGTGAGCAGGCCGCCTTCCTGCAGGTACAGTGTCACCGTCTTCGAACCGGGTGCCAGCGAGGTCTTGACCCAGGGCTTGCGACTCAGCCCCAGGCGATTGGCGTTACGGGCCAACAGGCCGGCCGCAATCATGTTGCGCGGGTTGTTGGTGTTGGTGCAACTGGTGATCGCCGCGATGATGACGGCACCGTCGGGCATCAACCCGGGCTGGTTCTCGACCACGCCACTGATACCGCGCGCCGCCAGTTCCGAGGTCGGCACGCGGCTGTGCGGGTTGGACGGACCGGCGATGTTGCGCACCACGCTGCTCAGGTCGAAACTGATCACGCGCTCGTACTCGGCCTGCTCCAGGTCGTCGGCCCACAGGCCGGTGTGGCGGGCATAGCACTCCACCAGCCTGACCTGTTCGTCCTCGCGGCCTGTGAGGCGCAGGTAGTCGATGGTCTGCCGGTCGATAAAGAACATGGCAGCCGTGGAGCCATACTCGGGCGCCATGTTGGCGATGGTGGCAC